>Ga0208648_1001207_pt1 | contig 22164 bp, 3 predicted proteins | sample AntAceMetag02UKL_FD_184772 | JGI IMG/M metagenome (GOLD analysis project Ga0208648, IMG submission 184772) | Saline lake microbial communities from Ace Lake, Antarctica - Antarctic Ace Lake Metagenome 02UKL (SPAdes) (version 2) | ecosystem: Environmental > Aquatic > Non-marine Saline and Alkaline...
GATAAACCAAGGTTCACTTAATCCTATTGCTAATGAAAATATTTCTTTACTATTCATTATTCAAAAATAATTATTTTTATCTTTACCCACTATTAATCATATAGAGCCTTAAATTTTAACCTTTAGCCTTCTTTGTATGGGTTAATCTTAGTTTTAATAAAACAAATGCTCCGGTTATAATAAACCACCAACAATTTTTCAATAACGGCAGGCCCGTTAGCAAAAACGGAAGTCAATTATACTTTGATGGCTGAGCCGTTCGCTTTAACGGCTGCCTCGTTTACTAAAACGAGAGGCATTTTTACGTTTACGGCTGACCCGTTAGCGTTGACGGCTGTGCGGTTAACGTTAACCGCTCACCCGTTTCTATAAAACGGTACTTTTTATGGCCAACTGGGCATGTTTTGAGGACAAATTGTCAGCTTTTATAAGCTAAAATAGAGCATTTATAAGCAAAAACACATATTTTTTCGTTAACGGCTCACATGTTTACGTTAACGGCTCAGCGGTTAAGGTTGACGGCTCAGCCGTTTTTATAAAAACATGACTTTTAATAAGAGTTTACTCTCATCATATGAGTGTTTTATCATAAAAACAATATTAAAAACAATGTTTTTTTTATCAGGAATCAAAAAAAAAGGGAAACAATCAGCTTCCCTTTTTCAATTTATAATACATCGGATTTATTTAACAGTAACTTTTTTAACAAAAGTTGATTTATCTGTATTAATTTTTAAAATATAAACTCCCGATTGAAATTCGGAGGTATTAACAATAGTTTGCTCATTATTTACTTCAACATTTAAGACAACTTTTCCTAAGATGTTAAAAATTTGCAAGTCTTTAATTGTTTCGTTTGAAACAATATTAACTTTATCAATGGCCGGATTAGGATAAATTGAAATTTCATTTTCAATATTTTCGATTTCATTTGAACTGTTTGAAATTTTTATTATGCTATATAATCCATCTTCACCCGGGTAAACTTCATGCATATAGGCTTCTGTGTAAGGATCAATCATTTCATATTCGACTATGCTTGTTTTTTGTTTAAACGAATCCCAGACTTTTAATTGTATTGGTTTTCCCGCTTGGTAGCCATGTCCTGAGTTTATTGTATTAAAAACTGCAAGATCATTATCAAAAGCATTTTGAGAATTAATTACTACTGATCCTATTATTTTACCACCCTCATAAGCTGCTACTTCATCGCCAATATTCAGGCCTTCGATGTATATTGTAAAAACCGGATCAGCGGCATTTCCACCTTCGAAAACAAAGTGAACAGGTTTGGACTTAGTTATTCCTGTAAATTTCTCCCCTGAAACAGGATAAATCAACTCATCGGGATTAAGCATTCTAACAAGATATCCTTCACCAGGATTCATTTCTCCAATTCCATTTACCCAATTAGGCCCAATTTTGCGAAGCATACTGCCTGAAGTATTTCTTACAAAATCAAGATTGTCTAACACATTGGTAAATGCTGTTAGAACATCCATTGGATTTTCCGGTAAATAGCTGGTAAACTGATATCCACTCGTTAATGTAATCGGTGTTTGTGGGTCAATAATTTCACCGAGGATTATTAATTCATCGGCATTATTCATTCGGAATAAATATCCTTCAGTTGTAATCAATTCGCCAATGCTGTTTATCCACATTGGGCCTATTTTACGAAGCATATCACCAGCTGTATTTCTAACGAAATCAAGATTAGGTAAAATATCATCACATACGGCTAAGAGATCTGCATTTTCGGGCATAATTCGTGTTGAAACAAAACTATAGCCATCGATAAGTTCTATTATTTGACCTCCTGATAAGGATACAATTATATAATCAATTTTTGTTTTGGTGTCCGTTAATTGATTTACATCTGTAATTGTTAAAGAAACAGTATAAGTTCCGTGGTTTTCATACACATTTGTAGGGTTTTGTAAACTTGAAGTATTTCCGTCACCAAAATCCCAACTCCATTCAATAATTTCGCTGTAACTTTGAGGTGATATGTCTTCAAAACAAACTTCAAGAGGATTATATCCTGACGTAACATCAGCAATAAAATCGGCAATGGGAGATTCAGTTTCAATAATAATATTTCGTGATGCACCACCGCCTGTTGAACAATAATATACTCCAAGCCACTCAGATACAGGAGTATTAAATATTAAGGTATTAGAGTTCCAACCGCTAAAAGCAAGTTGATCGGTAATTGGTTCCCCATTCAAATACCACTGAAAGGGTGAAACCTGAATATCTGACAGTAATCTGAATTGTCCTGTAATTTCGTTACCATTAATCAAATATACATGTTGGTTATCAGTTCCATTTAATAAAGTTTGATAATTATCCCATTCTCCATTATTAATAATATCACCGCTTAAATTAATAGTCATACCATAAACATAATCATGTATTGATCCGTTATTTGTAATATCACCATCAATATTTACAATACAAGAATAATATTCATCACACATCTCACCATTAAGAATTATTTCACCATAGAAATCTGTATTCTTGCATTCAATTTTCCCGTAAATATCTACATCAGAAATTATACAATCTTGTACAAAGGCTGAATTATTCATATTTAGAGCAAATCTACCATCGGGAGAATAAACAACAGAATTAGTAATGTAATTATTTAAAATACTTAATGTTGAATTATTTGGCATTAGAAGGGTGTCATTATTCAAATTGAAATTACAGTCAATAAAATAAAGATCGCTTAATGCAATTATTAAACCTTCAGCTTGCTCATCAGAAAAGTTATCAACATCAAATATACTTTCGTTTATACAAGAAATGCTTTGATCAGATTCTCCTCTTAGTTCAATACTATTATTATTCCATGTTCCATTATTAACAATATTCCCGTAAATATCAAAATGCAATTCAGCACCTAAGCTTTGAATTATACCATTGTTTGTTATATTTCCGAATACATTAATATTTAAATTCAAACCATAATTATTAATTAAGCCATTATTTGTAAAATCATCAAAAATTGACAAATTATAATTATTATAATCATTTTGTAAAGTGTCAGTTAAAATAGTATTTCCTGAAAAAACAACATTATCTCCCCTTATTTCAATAATTCCTCTAAGAACTGAGTTCTGAACACTAAAGTCTTGGATATATGCATTCTGCCCAAGATAAAGTTCATTATTATTAGCAATTAAATTTCCATTTACAATAAAACTTCCATGTATGAAAAGATTTCCACCTTTCGAGTTATCCAACTCCATTGTTCCTCCGTTTAATATAACTCTTGTATTGTTGAAATTAAAATTAGACATTAAGCTTATTAAACCGGTTCCTTCTTCGGCATTAAATTCATAACCCGAAAACTCAACCTCTCCATTTTGTGATAAGATATGTGGCTCAATACCTGTCAGATATGTAAGTCGATTTGACCAAATACCATTATTAATAATATCACCGGATACATTTAAATTAAGATAATAAGCATAATCATGTATCGATCCGTTATTTGTAATATTACCATTAATATTAACTGAATGGGTAGAATACTCATTATACATCTCGCCGTTAAGAATTATTTCACCATAGAAATCTGTATTTTTGCATTCGATTTTTCCGTTAAGATTAACATCGGAAATTTTACAATTATTTATATATGCTGAACTATTCATATTCAGTGTAATTCTTCCATCAGGTGAATAAACAACAGAATTAGTAATGTAATTATTTAAAATACTTAATGTCGAATTATTTGGCATTAGAAGGGTGTCATTATTCAAATTGATATCCGTATTTATAAAATAAAGATCAGTCAAAGCATTAATTAAACCTAAGGGTTGCTGGTCGATAAAATCATCAACTTCAAATGCGTTTTCATTTAAACAAGAAATGTTTTGATCAGATTCTCCTCCTAGTTCAATACTATTATTATTCCATGTTCCATTATTAACAATATTCCCATAAATATCAAAATACAAAGCACCACTTGAATTTATAATCTCACCATTATTAGCAATATTCCCATACATATTGATATAAAAACTATTGCCATAACTATTTATTAAACCATTATTAGTAAAATCATCATAAATTGATAAGTTATATTCATAATAATCATTTTTCAATGTGCCTGTTAAAATTGTATTTCCTGAAAAAACATTATTATTACCTTTTATTATTATAATTCCGTTAAGATTTGCATCTTGCAAATTAAAATTCTCAAAATAAGCACCCTGATCTAAATGAACTTCATTATTATTAGCATGTAAACTTCCATTAACAATAAAACTTCCATCAATATAAAGATTAGCTCCCTTTGAATTGTCCAGTTCAATTATTCCCCCATTTAAAAGAATTCTCGTATTCTTGAAATTAAAATCACTTAATACATTAACTTGGCCTGTTCCTTCTTCAACATTGAACTCATAGCCGCTAAATTCTGCATCTCCATTCTGTGATAAGCTATGAAGCTCTGTACCTGTCAAATATGTAATCCTATTCGTCCATGTCCCATTATTTGTAATATCACCTCCAACGTTAAGATAAAAATAATAGGCATAATTACATATTGTACCTTCATTAATTATATTACCGCCAACATATAATGTTGCATCATTAAAAGTATTATTTAATACGCCGTTTGAAGTAATTGTTAAATCATTACATAAATTACCATTTGTGTTCACAGGCCCGTTAATAACAACATCATCGTCAGCACCGGGAACAATTTCTTCAACCCAGGTATTGGGATCATTCCAAGAACCTCCTGCTGTGGTTGAATGAATTTGAGCTTTTAACGATATGCCTATAAACATTATCGTTGTAAAAAGCATTAAAATGAATGTGGAGTAAAAGATTTTCATAATTATAATTTTATATTGATTAACATTTTTCTAAAAAATATATTCATTATAAAGAAATTATATTCATATATAAAATAAATATAATGACAAATTTAAGTAAAAATCAAATAATGTCAAATGAAAATATAAATATAACAAGAAAATAAATAGCCGCTAAACATGTTCATATGGATACATGAACAAATAATTGAATTAAATTGTTGAATGCGTGAATATTCACGGGGTGACTTGATTCACCCCGTGAGTAAAAAACTATTGAATTACAATCTTCTTAACCTGACTAAAGTCCTTACAGCTAAAGCTTATAAAATACACTCCGGCAGGCAATTCTTTTAGATCAAGTTTTTCAGTTATTATACTATTTGTTCCATCAATTTCCAATAAACGATAATCATTACCATGAACATCAATTACTTTCATTTGAACTTTTCCGCTTACTCCTTTGACTGAGATATTAAATACTCCTTCGGAAGGATTTGGGAATATTGAAATGTTCACTGATGAATTTGCAAAATTATTTACATCTTTTGTAATTTTTATTACACTGTACAACCCATCTTCATTCGGATAAACATCTTGCATATAAGCTTCATTGTATGGATCTGACATTTCATATTCTGCAATACTTGTTTCTTGAGTAAATGAGTTCCAGATTTTTAATTGTATCGGATTTCCGGCTTGATAGCCTTGGCCTGAATTAATAATATTGAAAACAGCCAAATCGTTTTCAAAAACATTATTGGAATTTATTACAATCGATCCTATCATTTTTCCTTCATCAAAAGCTGCAACCTCATCACCAATTTGCAAACCGTCAATGTAGATTGTGTAAACCGGATCAGCTGCATTTCCACCTTCAAAATTAAAGTTTACAGGATTAATATTTTTATTGACAGAAAATGACTTTCCGGATTTCGAATTATCCTGTAAACAACGAACTGAATAACCTTTATTCTTTATGAAACTGTAACAGCCGACATTATTGAAATTATATCTCAAAAGTCGGTAGTTACCGGCACTTGCATTAAACTCAGTGGAAGACCAGAAGCAGCCATCGTCACCCATATAGCCCATACTACCAGTCGTTTGACGAGAGCCTCCAGGAAGAGCCGTGAATCCACTTTCATTTGTAGCACCAGTATTTGGTGATCTCCAATGCGCTGTACCTATTTCTTTCATTTTTCCACCGGCTACATCAATTCCTCCAAGAAAATTAGTTACTGTTGTCCATTCTCCGTCAGTTGGTAAATGCCAGTTGTCAGGGCAAATACCTTGCACGCCTTGTGTAGTTGTATATTGCATCATTTCGTTCCATTGGTATAATCCGCCGTATTCATCACAATTTGCTGAGTTATTTTCTTGACAATATCTTTCAATTACACCATTGTTTGTCATTTCCTCAGTACCATTTATCATTTCACCAATGTTAAGGTTTTCGGCCATCCAACATTGTTCACCAATCAAAACAGTATTATAGGTTTTTCCATCGCGACTGTCGATAAACGGCTCGCCGCATGAATTTGCTGAACCAGGATAAATTAACTCATCGGGGTTAATCATCTTTACAAGATAACCTTCAGACGGATTCATTTCTCCAATACTGTTTATCCACATAGGCCCGATTTTGCGAAGCATGCTTCCTGCTGAATTTCTCACAAAGTCAAGATTACCCAATACATCATCAAAAACCTCTAAGGCATCAATAGAATTTTCGGGCAAATAACTAATGAATTGATATCCTTCAGAAAGCAAAATAGGAGTTTGAGGGTCAATTACATTACCAGAGATAGTCATTTCATCCGGATTATTCATGCGGAATAAATATCCCTCGGTAGTAACCCAATCACCAATTCCGTTTATCCACATTGGGCCGATTTTGCGTAGCATAGAACCCGCTGTATTTCTTGCAAAATCAAGATTTAATAGAATGCCATCACAGATAACTGCAAAATCAGGATTTTCGGGAATGATTCGTGTTGAAACAAAACTATAACCTGTTGAAAGTTCAATTAATTGTTCTTCTCCTTGCGAAGATACGTTTATATAATCAACTTTTGTTTCTGTATCTGTAAATTCATTTTCATCGGTAACTGTTAAAGAAACTGTATAAGTTCCGGCTTCATTATAAATCCATTCAGGATTTTGCTCTTCGGAATCAATACTTCCATCATTATCGAAATCCCATTGCCAGCTTGTTGGGTTGCCGCTTGAAAGATCGGTGAATTGAATTTCTTCACCCAAATTAACACTTACATTGTCTGCCTCGAAATCAGCAATTAAAACAGGATATTCCAACTCTGCTTGAACAATAAGTTGTGGATATCCTTCAATCCCATTGTTTTCGTTATAGAGTGCTTCAACCTCATCTTCTGTCAGCCCGCGATCGTACATCCTAATATCGTCAATCTTTCCATTAAAATACCTGTCCCCACCACCCCAGCGTGCAATGTTAAGATAAGGATTGCTATAGTTTATTGTTGGGGATGTAGCAGTAAATTCATCCTGTAAAATGCCATTCATATATGTTTTAAGTGAAACCCCGTCCTTGATACAAACAAGATGTTTCCATTGACTATTAGGAAGGGTAAATGCAGTTGCCCCAAGTGGAGCAACATAAAAAACATAAGTGTCTATGTCATAGTTGTATTGTATAGCCCAGTTATCATAGCCATGATTATTATCAATAATGTCAACATAATTACTGTTAAGACCATCCTGTTTTACCCAAACCGAAATAGTGAAATCCTGATATGTAAACCAATTCCCGGCAGTAATAAAATCTCCATTCCCATCAAAATCATAGGCTGAGTTATTATTTCCAAAGCGGTCGTTTACTGATTGTGGATCACCACTGATCTGTCCATTATGTCCGTTTCCACTTTCATCGTTGGCATTTCCGTTAAAAGGATACCAGGCCACAAGCCCGTCTTCAAGATCAATATTTTGGCTGGTACTATTGGATGCAATCAGGGTATCGGTATAAGTTCCTGCTGCAAAATCTTTATTGAGTATTATTTGTATTTCAATGGAATCGCCTGGCATTATTGAAGCTGACGACAGGCCTGTTGTATCATAACTTAAGGGTGGTTGCAAACCAAAAAGGCTGTTGATGTATAATTGGCAATTGCTTGTGTTTTTTAACCAGCTTGAGAGCGTATCCTGAACAGGGGCAATTTCATTAACACCAAAATCTAAAGGATTAGGTGAAAATGCCATTGTCGGATTACAATCAACAACAATAATGTAATCATTTTTATTTGAGAAATTGTAATATATCCCATCAGAGACACGTAAGGAAACAGTATAAATACCAGACACAGCATAAATCCAATTAGGATTTTGGTCATAGCTGTCAATCGTACCATCATTTTGAAAATCCCATTCCCATGTTGTTGGGCTTCCTGTACTAAGATCGGTAAAATGGATATTGTCACCCAGGGAAATTGTTGTATTGGAAGCAGAAAAGTCAGCATGCAGAGGTGAAGAGTATTGATAGCTTAAATAAGGGTAGCCATCATTGTTGAAACCATCAATATTCCAATAGTCATCATTGCCTGTATCTCCATTTGGGTTACCCACAAAATCCCATGCCCAGAATAAACCAGATGTAGCCTCATTTGTAAAAGTTGCCACATCCTGCATTTCTGCAGTTGTTTTTCCAGTTCCTCCATATGGGCTCGACATTATCCCTGATGCTTCATAATCCCAGAAAGAATTGTCAACACTGGCAAACCAATAGATTTCCCCAACTAGACCACCAACGTAAGAACCTGTTCCTGCGACAATACCGGTGCTGTAGCAGTCCCAGATATTGGTTTCACCAGCATACCCTACGAGGCCTGCAACATGAGAAACGCCATTCACACTGCTCCTGGAGTAACAATTGTTCACGGCAGTTACATTACAACTACCGGCTAAGCCACCAATATTGTTGCTACTACCGCTTACGCTTCCCATACTAAAACTATTGGTGATAGAGGCTGAATTGGTTGACATCCCTACTAAACCCCCAACTTTCTCGCTCCCACTAACACTACCGGAGCCTGAGCAATAACTTATAGTTGAACGAGAACTTTGCCCAACAAGCCCTCCGACATTATCTACTCCTGTTACGTGACAGGAACTATGACAGTCAGTTACATAACCCTGAGTCCATCCTCCATTGGATTCTCCTGCCAGGCCTCCAATCCTGTTTTCTGTTCCTGTTACATAACCTGAACTTGTACAGTGGCTGACAGTTGTAACAGAACTAACCCCTACCAAAGCGCCAACACCATCAAAACCTGTTATATTAACATTTGTCAGGTTTACATTTTCAATTAAACCGGCTGAATAACCAAATAATCCCTGATCATAAGCAGTTGGGCGATTTATGTATAAACCATTAATACTGTAGTTTTGACCATCATAGTTTCCCTGGAAGTTAACAGGATTATTTCCTATAGGAGAAAAACCTTCTCCACCATTCCAGTTCTCGGTATCCGTTGCATCTATATTTGCTATCTGGATAAAATAGTTTACAGAACTCCAAGAACTTGAATTTATACTTACCCACAATAAATTATCTAATGTGGCAATTTGCCAAGGGTCTGCTTCTGTACCTGAACCTGTTGGTTCTACTCCGGTAGAAGGCTCTGTAACCTCTATATAATCCTCTTTTGTTTCAGTATCTTCATTTGTTCCATCACTAACTGTTAATGAAACTGCATAAATCCCGGGTTCATTATAAGTCCATTCGGGGTTTTGCTCTTCGGAATCAATAGTGCCGTTGTTGTCAAAATCCCATTGCCATGAAGAAGTATTATCTGTTGAAAGATCAGTAAATTGGACAATAAGTGGAGCATTGCCGGACAATGGTTCTGCCTCAAAATCAGCACCCAAAAGTATTTCATCCTTTGTAGTAAAGCTCCAAACACTACCTTCGGTTGTATTGCTGTGATCGTCGTGAGCAACAATTTTCCAGAAATATTCAGTATTGTTTTCCAATATTCCCGGATCGTAAGTTGTTTCTGTTTGTCCTGTTGTTATCTGAGGTGGTGTAGCTTCTGTTCCAAAATAAACATCATAAGTTAAAGGATCGCCATCTGGATCGACGCATGACCATGAAAGATCAACTTCTATGGATTGGTTTACGGCTCCATCGTCAGGATTAGGAGAAGAAGGTGGTTCAGGGGGTTGGTTTATTGGTGTGGTTTCGTCCTTCATGCAACGAACCGATAAACCATAACCCTTATTGCTGTAGTCACGGGAGAATAAGGGGCCGCTGTAATAGAGGAGCCGGTCCCAGGCGCGCCCATTATCGAGCTCACTCGACGACCAAAAGTGGGCGTAGCTTGTAAGATTGAAGAAATTACCAGCTGTGTGGCGGAAACCGCCCGGAAGAGCCGTAAACCCGCTTTCATTGGTAGCTCCAGTATTTGGTGATTGCCAATGTATCGTACCGGTTTCTTTCATTTTTCCTCCTGCAACATTTTGTCCTCCAAGAAAATCAGTTAAAGTTGTCCATTCTACGTCAGTTGGTAAATACCAACCGGAAGGGCAAAGGCCTTGCAAACCAGGTGTAATTGTGTATTGCATCATTTCAGGCCATTGGTATAAACCGCCATAAGTTTCGCAATTTGCAGTAGAATTATCATTACAATATTTTTCAATAACACTATTGTCTGTCATTTCTTCTGAGCCGTTTATCATTCCGCCAATATTAAGGTTTTCGGCCATCCAGCATTGTTCACCAATTTGCACTGAGTTGTAAGTTTGTCCATCACGGGAATCGGTAAAAGGATCGCCACATTGCCATTGTCCTCCACCATTAGGAATTGCAAAACCAGTTACATCCATTCCTCCATCAAAAACATCAACAAGGTAAGACATACCTGATTCAATATTTACTAATCTTAATTCACCTTGTCCTGAATCTATATTCCAAGCAGCCATATAACAACGGCCTGAATTATTATCAAATTCCATATCTTGTGAATAATTGGCGTTGAATCCAATATATCCAATTGGTATAAATTCTCCTGTACTTTTATTGACCATACCAAACATATCACTATATACATCTACCGAATATAAATTTCCATTAAGATCACATGCAAGATTTATTAATAACTCTCCATTTGATGTAGAGCCTATGAATGTGGGATATCCATTTTGTGGGTTTATTGAATATAGGCTCGACTGCCCGGAAACCCCGGAATTCCAATCTACACCGTACAAATTATTTGATGATTGATCATAAGATAAACCATTTATCGTTACACCAATGTAACCAATAGTATTCCTATTACCATTTATGGTATCAATTGTAACAAGTATATCATCTCCATATACTGTCCCATACCATAATCCATTTGCCCAAGTACTACCGGAAATAAAATTAAGATTACTTTGATCTGTTATTGATGTTACATTTTGTGGGTTATTTAATGAAAATTTTATCGGGCCAACAGGTAGTACACTTCCATACGAAGAAGCATTATACCCTAAAGCTCTTTCCGGAATATCCTCACCACAATATACATCGAAGTAATAATATGTAGGATATGTATAGAGTTCTTTATCCCTAATAGTATATAGATTATAATTACCGATATTGTCAATATTTATATTAAACTCAGTAATTACTGAATTTCCGGGATTGAGAATACTTGACGAAGGATTAATATTCATCCAGTCTTTTTCGGGATGTTCATAATAATTTAATGTCAGATTATTAAAATAATAATATGCTCCACCTTCTTCCCAATAAAAATAGTCTGGAGCATAATCAGTTTTAGAATAAGTATATTGCTGGTTTTCCTTAGCATTAACTGGTATTGAATATGTATAAAGATTTGGATTTTCTGTTACAACCAATGTAATATTCTTACTCCCCCAATTACTATCTAAATCAATAATAGTTGTTGTATATGTTCCAGGCTGTGATGGGGCGATAAAGTTAAAATCTACTTTTATTGCAAGATTATTTGGATATGCTGTGAAAATTTCCGGTGTAATTGATAACCAATTAACAGAAGGATTTTCACTCCAATTACATGTTAAAGAGCTGCTTTCATTTACAAAAAAATACCAAGACCCTGTAAAATTCATATTAGGAAACAATTCAATATAATAATCAACATCTTTTGTGTTTTGTTTTAATATGTATCCCTTGCCATTTTTAATATAACCAATTTTGCAATTTTGCTTACATATTTCTTTATTAACAATTTCTGAATTATTGTTTAATTCAGGATTGTTCAAGTGTATTTCCTTTTTCTTTTGAGGAAGTCCAGCTTCATTGATAGAATTATTTTGTGCACTGAGAAATAATCCAGTACAAAATGCAATTATAATAATTAATAGTTTTTTCATAATTTTATGGTTAAGTTTTTCTATTTTTAAAAAAAAATATTAGATAATTATCTGTAAAGGTAAGTGTTAAATTCAGTAGAAAATAGGAAAATGTAAAAGCGGAAAGAAAAGATTTAAATTCGGTAATGGAATTTATATATTCGGTACTAAATCATATCTAAAAGTTTGAGGAATCTTTCTTTTTTTCGTCGAGAAACCGGTAGGGATGAATTATCTTTCATAATTACCATGCCTCCATCAATTTTGCTATAATGATCGATGTATTTTAAGTTTATTAAATTTGATTGGTGTATCCGATAAAATCCAAAATCCTCAAGCATATCTTCAAACTCCTTATGATTTCTTGATACAAGAATTTTTTTACCATTTAAAAGATAAAAATTAGTATAACCTGCATCCGACTCGCATCTTATAATATCATTTGTATTTACAATGTAAATGCTTTCGGTGGTTTTAAGAACAAGTTTTTTGTTTTTTGAAGCCGAGTTTTCGAGGTTTGCAAATAATGCATTAAGCTTTTATTATCTGCCACAGCCCCTCCTTATGAATAAGGAAGGTAGCGAACTTCCTGATGGTTGAAAGTATAATCAAAAACCGGATATTTTTCAATTAATACACCCCGTGCTTTTTCGATTAATTTAGCTGATACTTAAAAAACAAGCATTTTTCAAGCAAATTTTTCCCCCAAAATAAGAATTAAGTGACTTATTTCTTATAAAAAATGACTTTTAATAAGAGTTTACTCACATCTTATGAGCGTTTTATCAGAAAAACAATATTAAAAACAATATTTTTTTTATCAGGAATAAAAAAGATCAGAATTAAGTATTTTGTTTTAATTAATTAGCCCAAAAAAAAGGGAGACAAAATGCCTCCCTCAGATGATTCATAATACATCGGTTTTAATTTACAGTAACTTTTTTAACAAAAGTTGATTTATCTGTATTAATTTTAAAAATATAAACTCCCGATTGAAACCCGGATGTATTAATTACTGTTTCCAATTTATTTACATCAACATTTAATACTACTTTTCCTAAGAAATTAAAAATTTGCAAGTCTTTAATTGTTTCGTTTGAAACAATATTGACTTTATCAATGGCCGGATTAGGATAAATTGAAATTTCATTTTCAATATTTTCTATTCCATTTGAATTGTTTGAAATTTTAATTACGCTATACAGACCATCTTCAGCAGGATATACATCTTGCATATAAGCTTCATTGTATGGGTCTGACATTTCATATTCTGCAATACTTGTTTTTTGAGAATTAGAGTTCCAAATTTTTAATTGTATCGGATTTCCAGCTTGATATCCCCAGCCTGAATTAATAATATTAAAAATTGCCAAATCATTTTCAAAAACATTATTGGAATTTATTACAAGCGACCCTATCATTTTTCCTTCATCAAAAGCTGCAACCTCATCACCAATTTGCAAACCGTCAATGTAAATTGTGTAAACTGGATCAGCAGCATTTCCACCATTGAAAACAAAATGAACTGCTTCATTATTTTTAACTTTTTGGTTTGATAAATTATGATTTTTGTTTTCAGCTTTCGCAGAAGAATTATCTAAAGTTGAATTTTGCTTTAAGCAACGAACTGAATGGCCTAAGTTATCCCCGGGGCTTATACGATACACTTTATCGCCATTACCATAAACATTATTATATATGATACGACTCCATGAATCATCAAAATCATTCTTAGTAGAAGTCCAAAAATAGGCACTGGCATCTATATTCCAAAAAGTGCCCACCTGATATCTGTAACCACCTGGAATGGCAGTAAAACCAAATAGGTTAGTTCCGTTACTTCCGGAATTCCAACCACTTGTTGATTTAAGGTTTAATCCGGCATCATAACCTCTCCATTCTATATTATTCCAAATCGGGTCACCAACAGGATATTGGCTGTCAACTGTACCTTCCAAAATTTTCCATTCATCATCAGTAGGAATATACCAACCGTCAGGGCAAATACCTTGCACTCCTTGTGTAGTTGAATACTGCATCATTTCGTTCCATTGATATAATCCGCCGTATTCATTGCAATTGGCAGTAGAATTATCGTAACAATATTTTTCAATTACCCCATTGTCTGTCATTTCCTCAGTACCATTTATCATTTCACCTATGTTAAGGTTTTCAGCCATCCAGCACTGACCGCCAATTAAAACAGTATTATAGGTTTTTCCATCACGACTGTCAATAAATGGCTCGCCGCATGATGATGCAGCCCCGGGATAAATCAATTCGTCAGGATCATTCATTTTTACAAGGTAACCTTCAGACGGATTCATTTCACCAATACTGTTTATCCACATAGGCCCGATTTTGCGAAGCATACTTCCTGCTGAATTTCTTACAAAGTCAAGATTAATCAATACATCGTTAAAAACCTCTAAGGCATCAATAGAATTTTCGGGAAAATAACTAATGAATTGATATCCATCTGAAAGTAAAATAGGAGTTTGCGGATCAATTACATTACCAGAAATAATTAACTCATCGGGATTATTCATACGGAATAAATATCCCTCGGTTGTAATCCAGTCACCAATGCTGTTTATCCACATAGGGCCGATTTTGCGTAGCATAGAACCCGCTGTATTTCTTGCAAAATCGAGATTTAATAGAATGCCATCACAGATAACTGCAAAATCAGGATTTTCGGGAATAATTCGTGTTGAAACAAAACTATAACCTGTTGAAAGTTCAATTAATTGTTCATCTCCTTGCGAAGATACGTTTATATAATCAACTTTTGTTTCTGTATCTGTAAATTCATTTTCATCGGTAACTGTTAAAGAAACTGTATAAGTTCCGGCTTCATTATAAATCCATTCAGGGTTTTGTTCTTCGGAATCAATACTTCCATCATTATCGAAATCCCATTGCCAAGTTGTTGGATTACCAGTTGAAAGATCAGAAAACAGCACAATCAATGGAGCAATGCCTACGACCGGTTCAGCGGAAAAATCAGCTTGCATCGGTCCCAGAACTGTAATGTAATCCTCTTTTGTTTCAGTATCTTCATTTGTTCCATCACTAATTGTTAGTGATACGGAATAAATTCCGGGCTCATTATAAATCCATTCAGGGTTTTGTTCTTCGGAATCAATGCTTCCATCATTATTGAAATCCCATTGCCAAGTTGTTGGATTACCAGTTGAAAGATCGGAAAACAGCACAATCAATGGAGCAATGCCTAGGACAGGATCAGCAGAAAAATCAGCTTGCATCGGTGCCAGAACTGTAATGTAATCCTCTTTTGTTTCAGTATCTTCATTTGTTCCATCACTAATTGTTAGTGATACGGAATAAATTCCGGGCTCATTATAGATCCATTCAGGGTTTTGTTCTTCGGAATCAATGCTTCCATCATTATTGAAATCCCATTGCCAGCTTATTGGATTACCGGTTGAAAGATCAGAAAACTGCACAATCAATGGAGCAATGCCTTCGATAGGATCAGCGGAAAAATCAGCTTGAACAGGTTCCATAACTGTAATGTAATCCTCTTTTGTTTCAGTATCCTCATCTGTTCCATCACTAACTGTTAATGAAACTGCATAAATACCGGGTTCATTATAAGTCCATTCGGGGTTTTGTTCTTCGGAATCAATAGTGCCATCGTTTTGGAAATCCCATTGCCAGGTAGTAATCTCACCGATAGATAAATCGGTAAATTGAACATTTAACGGAATAGTGCCCGTTAAGGGTGTGGCCTCAAAGTTTGCCAAAATTGATTCTGTTACGATAATATTTCTGGAAAGAGTTTTGCTGCTGACATTACAGTTATAAATTCCTGCGTAATCTGATGAAACAGGAACATTCCAGTCCAGTTCAACAGATGTTTCACCGGCAAAATCCGGGCTATTTAAAGGTTCAGAGTTGAAATTCCATTGGTAGCTTGTGCCTGTAATATCGGAAATAAATCGAACATCTCCTGTAAGGTAATTACTGTTTTGTAATGAAATTGTCTGGTTTGAATCACCGTTAAAAGTAGTTTTGATATTAGACCAGGAACCGTTGCATATGGCATCTCCGGTAATATTAATAGTTAAATTATAGCTTCCATAATTACTTATTGTCCCATTATTTACAATGTCACCGCTGATTGTAAGTGTCGGATAATTACCATAAACATTTCTGTTCCTTAAAGTTCCGCTTATTGTCGTTGTTCCGGTAAAATTAATATCATAGCCTTGAATTTCGCAATTACCCATAAATTCCGCATTTTCAATAGAAATATTTTGCAAATATGCAGCATTTGTCATATTTATAGATGCATTATTAGCTGTTACACTTCCGTTCTGCAGTAGTCCGCCTGTTAATGTCAATGTATTGCCTGTTTGCAGTACAAGATTATCCTGGTACAAATTAACATCAGTCCCGACAAACTCAATATCCATGTCAAAATAGATATTTCCACGAGAATTGTTTCCTTTGAAATATGTTATAGCAAATGCACTATCGCCCAAACAAGAAAAATGTTGATCGCTGGTTCCTGTAAGTTCAATATCATAATTTTTCCAAATTCCGTTATTTATTATATTTATATCTACCGGAATGTCTATATATAAATTATAGCTTCCATAATTACTTATTGTCCCATTATTTACAATATCTCCATTGATTGTAAGTGTCGGATAATTACCATATGCGTTTCTGTTCCGCAAAGTTCCGCTTATTGTCGTTGTTCCGTTAAAGTTAACTTCATTGCCTTGAATTTCGCAATTACTCATAAATTCCGCATTTTCAATAGTGATATTTTGCAAATATGCAGCATTTGTCATATTTATAGATGTATTGTTGGCAGTTACATTTCCGTTTTGCAGTAGTCCGCCTTTTAATGTCAATGTATTGCCTGTTTGCAGTACAAGATTATCCTGATATAAATTAACATCAGTCCCGACAAACTCAATATCCGTGTCAAAATAGATATTTCCACCAGAATTGTTCCCTTTGAAATATGTTATAGCAAACGCACTATCGCCCAAACAAGAGAAATGCTGATCGCTGGTTCCGGTAAGTTCAATATCATAATTTTGCCAAATTCCATTATTGATAATATTTATATCAATTGGAATATCAATAAATAATTGTTTGCTACCATAATTGCTTATTGTCCCATTATTTACAATATCTCCATTGATTGTAAGTGTCGGATAATTACCATATGCGTTTCCGTTACGTAAAGTTCCGTTTATTGTCGTTGTGCCGTTAAAATTAACATCATTGCCTTGGATTTCGCAATTCCCCATAAATTTCGCATTTTCAATATCTACGTTTTGTAAATATGCATTATTTGTCATATTTATAGATGCATTGTTGACCGCTACTGTTCCGTTCCGTAAATTCCCGCCTGTCAAAGTAAGAGTATTCCCTGTTTGAAGAACCAAATTATCATCTTTCAAATCTAAAGTCGTTCCTACAAATTCTATATCTGTATCGAAATAGATATTTCCGCGAGAATTGTTACCATTGAAATATTGTACAGAAAATGAACTATCGCCCAAACAAGAAATATGCTGGTCGCTTGTTCCGGTAAGTTCAATCCCGTAATTATCCCAAGTTCCGTTATTTGTTATTTCAATATCTTGAGAAATATTTACAAAATGATTCATCCAATAACCACTATTGATTATATTTCCACTGATATTAACAGAAAAATTATTACCTCCATGATTAGTTATTGTTCCATTATTTATTATATCTCCGCTTACAGTTAGCGTAAAATATCCACCATAGTCGTATTTATTCCGTAAAATTCCCGTAACTGTTGTTGCTCCATTAAAAACCACCTCATTACTGTAAATCTGACAAGTTCCCTGAAGATCGGCATTTTCAATTTCCACATTATGCAAATATGCATCATCTGTCATATTCAGAACAGCATTATTAGCCGCTACTGTTCCGTTCCGTAAATTCCCGCCTGTCAAAGTAAGAGTATTCCCTGTTTGAAGAACCAAATTATCATCTTTCAAATCTAAAGTCGTTCCTATAAATTCTATATCTGTATCGAAGTAAATATTTCCGCGAGAATTGTTACCATTGAAATATGACATTGTAAACGAACTATCACCCAAACAAGAAAAATGCTGGTCGCTTGTTCCGATAAATTCAATACCGTAATTATTCCAAGTACCGTTATTTGTTATTTCAATATCTTGAGAAATATTTACAAATTGATTCGTCCAAGAACCACTATTGATTATATTTCCACTGATATTAACAGATAAACTATTGCCTCCATAATTAGTTATTGTTCCATTATTTATTATATCTCCGTTTACTGTTATCGTATAACTTTGCCCATAGCTGTATTTATTATGCAGGATTCCTGTAACTGTTGTTGTTCCATTGAAAACCACTTCATCATAGGCAATCTGACAAGTTCCCTGAAGTTCTACATTTTCAATATCTACATCGCGCAGATAAGCATCGTCTGTCATATTCAAAACAGCATTATTGGCAGTCACAGTTCCGTCCTGCAGCTGTCCTCCTGTTAATGTCAGCGTGTTTCCGGTTTGCAGGATGAGATTATCACCGTTTAAATCTATATTTGTTCCCACAAATTCCACATCTGTATCGAAATAAATATTCCCGACTGAAGGATTGCCGATGAAAGAAGGTATCTCAAAAGAACTGCTTCCGGAATAGGAAAAATGCTGATCGCTTGTACCGGTAAGTTCAATATCATAGTTTTGCCAGATTCCGTTATTTGTTATTTGAATATCAACAGGAATATCTATATACAGATTATTTCTGGAATTATTGGTTATCGCTCCGTTGTTTATAATATCTCCGCTTATGGTTATTGTATAACTTTGCCCATAGTTGTATTTATTCCGCAGGATTCCGGTAACTGTTGTTGTTCCGTTGAAAACCACCTCATTGCTATAAACCTGACAAATACCCTGAAGTTCGGCATTTTCAATATCGACATTATATAGATAAGCATCGTCTGTCATATTCAGAACAGCATTATTAGCCGCAACTGTTCCGTTCCGTAAATTCCCGCCCATCAACGTTAGTGTATTTCCTTCCTGAAGAACTATATTTTCATCATTTAAATCTATATGAGTTCCTACAAATTCAACATCCGTATCTGCAATAATATTTGTATTATTGTTAGAATAGAAATAAGTTCCGGAGAATGAATTACCGATTCCACAGGATATGTGTTGTTCTGATGTACCATCTAAATACGTTGCATTGTTATTCCACTCTCCGGCTTGAATAATATCTCCTTTTGCATGGACACCTAAATAATAATTAGAGCCATCTGAAATTGTACCCTCATTATTTATATAAGTACTCACAGTTATTGTGGCAGTATAATTAGTAATAGAATTAGTCAGTGCTCCATTTGGAGTTAATGTTAGACTATTACATGAGTTACCGCTTGTATGAACGGGCCCTTGCAAGACAACATTGTCAAATATGCCGGGTACAACACCTGCCACCCATGTCCATGTGCTGTCCCAGGGGCCTCCGGCTGAAGTTGAATAGAATTGTACTCCTTCTTCAGTAGTAAAATTCCAAACAGAGCCTTCGGTTGTATTGCTGTGATCGTCGTGAGCAACAATTTTCCAGAAATATCCCGTGTTGTTTTCCAATATTCCCAGATCATAAGTTGTTTCTGTTTGCCCTGAAAAAACAAGTGTTGGTGTAGCTTCTGTTCCAAAATAAATATCATAAGTTAAAGGATCGCCTTCAGGATCGGTGCATGACCACGAAAGATTTGATTCTACGGATTGATTTACGGCTCCATTCTGAGGATTGGGAGAAGATGGAGGTTCTGGGGGTTGGTTTATTGGCGTAGTTCCACCCTTCAGGCAACGAACACTAAAACCGATGTCCTTATTGGTATAGTTACGGGAAACACCAGCTACAGTATAGTGCAAGTACCGGTACCAGGCCTTAGTACTAGTGTACTCACTCGACGACCAGAAGTAGGCGAAGTTGGTGAAATAGCTAAAACTACCACCAGTATTCCTGTTACCACCCGGAAGGGCCGTAAATCCGCTTTCATTTGTAGCACCAGTATTTGGTGATTGCCAATGTACAGTTCCTGTTTCTTTCATTTTTCCACCTGCAACACCCTCTCCACCAAGATAATCGGTCAATATTGTCCACTCATCATCAGTAGGAATATACCAACCGACAGGGCAAACACCTTGCACTCCGGCTGTTGTGCTATATTCCATCATTTCATTCCATTGGTATAAGCCACCGTAAATTTCACAATTTGCAGGATCGTTATTACAGCAATATTTTTCAATTACACTATTGTCTGTCATTTCTTCAGTACCATTTATCATTGTACCGACATTCAGGTTTTCAGCCATCCAGCATTGTGTGCCTATTTGAACTGTGTTGTAGGTTTGTCCATCGCGAGAGTCAGTGAATGGGTCACCGCATTGTCCAGTTCCTCCTTCTTCAGTAATAAAACTCCAGACAGTTCCTTCAGTTGTATTGCTATGGTCATCGTGAGCAATAATCTTCCAGAAATATTCGGTGTTATTTACCAATATTCCAGGATTATAAGTTGTTTGGGTTTGCCCTGAAAAAACAAGTGTTGGTATAGCTTCTGTTCCAAAATAAACATCATAAGTTAAAGGATCGCCTTCAGGATCAGTACATGTCCACGAAAGATTTGATTCAACGGATTGATTTACGGCTCCATCCTCAGGGTTTGGAGAAGATGGTGGTTCAGGGGGAAAGTTTTCAATTGTGGTAAAACTCCAAACACTACCTTCAGTTGTATTGCTGTGATCGTCGTGAGCAATAATTTTCCAGAAATATCCCGTGTTGTTTTCCAATATTCCCAGATCATAAGTTGTTTCTGTTTGACCTGAAACTACAAGAGTTGGTGTTGCTTCTGTGCCAAAATAAATATCATAAGTCAGAGGATCTCCTTCAGGATCGGTGCATGTCCAAGAAATATCAATTTCTATGGATTGGTTAACTGCTCCGTCTTCAGGATTTGGAGTAGATGGTGGTTCAGGGGGAAAGTTTTCAATTGTGGTAAAGCTCCAAACACTACCTTCAGTTGTATTGCTGTGATCGTCGTGAGCAACAATTTTCCAGAAATATTCTGTATTATTTTCCAATGTTCCCGGATCATAAGTTGTTTCTGTTTGGCCTGAAATTACAAGAGTTGGTGTCACTTCAGTTCCAAAATAAATATCATAAGTTAATGGATCACCTTCCGGGTCTGTGCATGTCCAAGAAATATCAATTTCTATGGATTGGTTAACTGCTCCATTCTGAGGATTTGGAGTAGATGGTGGTTCAGGGGGTAGGTTTATTGGTGTAGTTTCATCCTTCAGACAACGAACCGACATACCATTTTCCGGATTATTGTCGGCACGCGTAATTGTATTCACATAAAAAGCGAAAGCTCTATTTATTGTTGATTTTGATGACCAAAATAATGCATTATGGTCAATACTTGCGTAAGACCCACTACTTCCACGAAAACCAGCCGGCTTAACAGTAAATCCATAAATATCTAATCCGTTTCCATTCGAATACCAGCCATTTGTTGATTTTAGGTTGAGCCCGGCATCATATCCACGGTATCCATTATTGTTCCATATAGGATCTCCAACAGGATATTGACTATCGACAGTACCCTCTAATATTTTCCACTCAGCATCGGTAGAAATATGCCACCCAATTGGGCAAATCTTTTGTAAACCTTGAGTTGTGTCATATTGCATCATTTCATTCCACTGATAAAATCCTCCATAGGTATCGCAATTTTGTTCATCATCATCATAACAATATTTTTCAATGATTCCATCGTCTGTTTGATTATAAACACCATCTATTCTTGTACCGATATTCAGATTTTCAGCCATCCAGCATTGATCGCCAATTTGTACGGAGTTGTAAGTTTGTCCATCGCGAGAGTCGGTAAAAGTCTCGCCGC
>Ga0208648_1001211_pt1 | contig 22123 bp, 28 predicted proteins | sample AntAceMetag02UKL_FD_184772 | JGI IMG/M metagenome (GOLD analysis project Ga0208648, IMG submission 184772) | Saline lake microbial communities from Ace Lake, Antarctica - Antarctic Ace Lake Metagenome 02UKL (SPAdes) (version 2) | ecosystem: Environmental > Aquatic > Non-marine Saline and...
AAGGTAACATTAAAAACTATCAAACATACACAAGACATGCTAAATGACCGACCGCGGAAAACTCTAAAATTCTTAACTCCGCATGAAGTCTTTAGTAAACTGTTGCATTAGGAGCTTGAATCTGCACAGACACCTATTTTTTAATCATATGAAAATAAAATACCACGCACTGTTTAGTAAGACCGGGTGGATGCGTTATATTTCGCATTTAGATCTCCTAAGGCTTTTTAGCAGGGGATTGCGCAGGGCAGGCTTTAAGATTTATCTAAGCAAGGGTTTTAATCCACGTCCTGTCATAAGGGTTAAGAAGGCGTTAAAGCTAGGTATTGAGAGCAGGGATGAAGAGGTTGAATTTTTGCTTGAAGAGACTATCAGTCCGCTTAGTTTTAAGGAGAGGTTTAATAAGCAGTTACCTGAAGGCGTTAAAATATTAGAGATGAAGACATAAACTTTTAACATTACATGGAAGGGAGCAACAGTATAATATGCAGGAGATACTTATAAATATTGAAGCAGGAGAACGCAGAGTAGCAATTTTGCGTGATAAGAAGCTTGAGTGGTACTTTGTGGAGAGGATTGCGGAAAAAAGAATTGTCGGCAATGTGTATAAGGGTTCTGTCAGTTCAGTATTAAATGGCATGGGTGCGGCTTTTGTTGATTGCGGCCTTGAAAAGAACGGTTTTCTATATGTCGATGACATTACAGCACCGCTGATAGAGGATGAGGATTCGGGGTTCTTTTTTCCGGCACATGGCCTTAAGCACCGGAATGCGAAGACAAAGATAAGTGAGGTTATAAAAAAAGGCCAGGATGTACTTGTGCAGATTACCAAGGAACAGCTCGGTACTAAGGGTGCTCGCCTTACAACGCACATATCTCTTCCGGGCAGGTACCTTGTACTTATGCCTACGTCAAAGCGCATAGGAGTATCCCGCAGGATAGGGGAAGATGAAGAGAGGCGTAGGATAAAGACCTTGTTGCATGAGATAAAGCTTCCCAAGGATGTAGGGCTTATTGCCAGGACCGCGGCTGAGGGCTGCAACAAGAGAGAGCTAGTCAGAGACGCGACTTACCTTTTAGATGTCTATAAAAAGATAAGCAGCGTGTCAAAGAGACAAAAATCCCCGGTTCTTGTTTTTGAGGAGTTTGATATAGCCTTAAAGATCGTAAGGGATTTTTTAAGTGATGACACAGCAAAAGTAACAGTAGATGAGATACGGGAGTTTAAGCGTCTTAAGGCATTTATTGGCAAGATTGCGCCAAAATACAGAAACAAACTGCGCTTTCACAAAGACCCTGTTCAGCTTTTTGAAAAACATAATGTAGAGAAGGAGATCGACAAGCTTTTCGAGCGCAAGATATATTTAAAATGCGGCGGTTATATCACTATTGAGCAGACAGAAGGTATGATAGCCATCGATGTAAATAGCGGCAGGTTTACAGGCAAGAAGAATCTTGAGGATACTATATACAAGGTCAATAAAGAGGCTGCCGAAGAAGTAGCACGCCAGTTACGCCTGCGTGACATAGGCGGTATCGTAATTATAGATTTTATTGATATGGATATTCCCCCACATAAAAAGGAGGTCTATTCTATATTACAGAACGCGCTTAAAAAGGATAAGGCAAAGACCAATCTTATATCTTTTTCAGAGCTCAATATTGTAGAGATGACCAGGCAGCGCGTGAGAAAAAGCCTCGAAAGCGGTTCTTATACAAATTGCGCTTATTGCGGCGGCAAGGGCATAGTAAAATCAGATAGCGCGATAGTAATATCAGCCCTAAGAAAGATAAAGAGTTTTCTAAAGGTCAGAAGGCCTCACAAGATGTCTATTGAGATAATTGTCCATCCACGTATAGCGCAGCGGTTGGTGACCAATGACTCTGCTGCGGTTGATAACTTAAAGAAGGTCTTTAGCCGCCGTATAGCAGTCGTATCTGATGATACCCTGCATATAGAAGAGATCAAGATTAAAGCGGTCAATTAATTTTTTTACTTGCCATATATTTATATATATGTTATACTTGCAACTAAATTTTAATGTGTTAATCTGCAAGTTTTTTACACAGTAAGAAGAAGGGCCGTGTAGAGCACTTATTATTTTAAAAAAAGGAGAATTTTACCAAATGTATGCAATCATTGAAGTTGGAGCAAGGCAGGAGAAGGTAAAAGTAGGCGATTCGTTTGATATGCCGCGCACAACAAAGAAAAAAGAGGTTTCTTTTGATAAGGTGCTTATGACTATATCCGGCAAAGAAGCTGTCATAGGTGCGCCCTATATAAAGGGCATGAAGGTAATATGCGATATAGTAGGCGATAAAAAGGGCCCAAAGACTATAGCATTTAAGTTTAAGAGAAGAAAGAGCTATAAAAGGAAGATCGGGCACCGCGATCTATTAACAAGAGTAAAGGTTAAAGAGATAAAATAAACACAGTATATCAGAATAGTTTCTAACAATTAAATACGATTTAAAACTAATAAACAAAGAGGAAGTCAATGGCACATACAAAATCAAAAGGTTCTATAAGCAATGGTAGGGATAGCGCGTCGCAAAGGCTTGGCATCAAGCGTTATGGGGGCCAGCTTGTAAGTGCGGGTTCTATAATAGTTCGGCAGCGTGGTACCAAATTTCACCCTGGCCTAAATGTGGGCATTGGTAAAGATGATACTCTTTTCGCGAAAATTGATGGTACCGTAAGGTTCAGATCAAGAAAAGTAGATATCATTGCAGCATAGGTAGTATTTATGTTCATTGATACCGCCAAGATAACTGTTCAATCTGGAAGCGGCGGCAAGGGCGTAGATACCTTTTACAGGGATAAGCTGAACATGAAAGGCTATCCTGACGGCGGTGACGGTGGACATGGTGGCGATGTTATATTAAGGGTGAGCACGAATGTGCACACCCTTATTAATTTTAGGTACCGTCAATTATTCAAGGCCAAAGATGGGGTCCACGGAAGGTCCAAGGGGGCGCGCGGTAAAAACGGTGAAACGCTTTTAATAGACGTGCCCGAGGGAACCCTTGTTTATGATTTTTTAAACAAGGACCTGATAAGGGACCTGGTAAAAGAAGGCGACGAGCTTCTTGTCGCCAAAGGTGGTATAGGCGGCAGGGGCAATAGAAGTCATAAAAATGCTACCCCCGGAGAAAAAGGTCAGGAGAGAAAGCTCTTCTTAGAGCTTAAATTACTTGCCGATGTTGGCATAATAGGCCTTCCTAATGCCGGAAAATCAACACTTATATCCAAGATTTCCAAGGCGCATCCAAGGATAGCCTCGTTTGCCTTTACAACAAAGGCCCCAGTTCTTGGCGTAGTAGAATATGATGGTGACAAGAGATTTAAGATAGCTGAGATTCCGGGGCTTATTGAGGATTCACATAAGGGAAAGGGCTTAGGGGATAAATTCCTTCGCCATGCCGAGAGGACAAAGTTTTATGTTCACCTTATTGATCTCTCAAAGCCAAGCGCTGAAGAGGTGCTCTCAGATTATAATCAAATAAATACAGAGCTTTCACTCTATAGTGAAAAGCTTAGATCTAAAACGCAGATTATAGTAGGCAATAAGATTGATGTAGATGGATCAAAAGATAATCTTGAATTTTTGAGGAAAAAAATAAAGAAGGATATTATCTCGATCTCCGCAAAAGACGCGATAGGCATTGATGAATTTATAAATGCAATTGCGAAAGAGCTTAAAAATACTAGATGCTAGATGCTGGATGCAGGATAATGCTTAACATTTACCACTTAATACTCGATATTCTAATCATTAGAGGCAGTCATGAAAAAGAAAATAATAGTAGTAAAAGTCGGCACCGCGGTTCTTAGCAAGGCAAAACGCCTCTCAAGGCATAAGACAGGCAAGCTTGACCCGGTCTTTATAAAGTCGCTTATTGCTCAGATATGTAAGCTCAAGAGATTAGGTCTTAATGTTATACTCGTATCATCCGGTGCCATAGGAGCGGGCATGGAGGCGATAGGGCTATCCAGCCGTCCTGGAAACCTCAATAAACTGCAGGCATGTGCCGCTATTGGGCAGGGCAAGCTTATGAAGCTCTATGAAGAGAATTTTCGTTTTCACGGCAAACACGCCGCGCAGATACTCCTTACAAGAGAAGATTTTTCCAGCAGCAAAAGGATAGATATGGCAAAGCATACTATCATGAGCCTGCTCAATGATTTTAACGCGGTCCCTGTTATAAATGAGAATGATACTATAGCCACAGAAGAGATAAAATTCAGTGACAATGATATGCTTTCAGCGCTTGTGGCGAGATTTGTTGGCGCGCACGCGCTTGTTATTCTTACAGATGTTGATGGGTTATATGACCCAAGTGATAAAAAAGTGATACCGATAGTAAAAAGCGTAAATAAAACAATTGAGAAGATGGTAGAACCTTCCAAAAGCGCTCTTGGCAGAGGCGGCATGTTAAGTAAGATTCAGGCAGCAAGGATCGCCACATTAGCAGGCATAAAGTGTGTGATCGCCAATGGCAGGGTTAAGGATGTATTACTTAGAATAGATAAGTCATCTAAGATAGGCACTGTTTTTTTACCTGCATTAAAGAAAAAGAGAATATAGTATGACACTTAAAGCATTGGTTCAGAAAACAGCAAGGCAAGCCAAGGCAGCCTCCAGGATATTGGCCAAGTCTTCTACGCAGCTTAAGAATAAGGCCCTTGAAAATATGGCACGTAGCTTAAGAAAAAAAGCCAATATTATTATCAGGGAGAATAAGAAGGATCTTTTAGCTGCAAAGAAGGCCAATCTCTCAAAGGCCATGATAGATAGGCTTAGCCTGAATAAGAAGCGCATTGAGGAGATGGCAGCCTCTATAGACGCGGTTATAAAATTAAAGGATCCATGTGGAGCGATAGATAAGATGTGGAAGAGGCCTAACAGGCTCGTTATCGGAAAGATGAGGGTGCCTATAGGTTTGATCGGCATTATATACGAATCACGGCCAAATGTTACATCAGACTGCGCGACCCTCTGCATAAAGAGCGGTAACGCGGTTATATTAAAGGGAGGCAAAGAGTCCATAAATTCAAATCTCGCGATATATAAGATACTAAGAGCCGCCTTAAAAGAGAGTGGGCTTCCTGAGGATTGTATAAGCATGGTTGAGTCTGTTGATAGAAAGGTAGTCGCTTACTTGCTGGAGATGGATGATTGCCTTGACCTTATTATTCCGCGTGGAGGCGAGGCGCTTATAAGGATGATAGCTGATAAATCAAAGATACCTGTTATTAAGCATTATAAAGGTGTTTGCCATGTATATGTCGATAAAGAGGCAGACCTTAAAAAGGCTTTAAATATATCTATAAACGCCAAGGTGCAGCGTCCGGGTGTTTGCAACGCTATGGAGACATTGCTTGTGCATAAAGATATAGCCGGGGATTTCCTGCCAAAGGCGATAGATGCATTGGTAGCCGAAGGCGTAGAGATAAGAGGTTGTACACGCACCAGGGAGCTTTCAAAGAATATAAAGAAGGCAACAGAATCTGATTGGTACGAGGAATTTCTAGATCTTATACTGGCTGTCAAGGTAGTAAGGAATACAGAGGAGGCGATAAATCATATCGCAAAGTATGGTTCAGGCCATTCTGATTCTATTGTAACTGAAAATTATGATACATCGCTTAAATTCTTAAAAGAGGTTGATTCTGCCTGTGTATACGCTAACGCCTCAACGCGCTTTACAGATGGATATCAATTCGGTTTTGGCGCGGAGATAGGTATTAGCACAGATAAGATACATGCCCGCGGGCCCATGGCGCTCGAGGAGCTTACGATATATAAATATATAATATTTGGTAGCGGCCAGATAAGGAAATAGCAAAAAATATGCGTATCGGATTATTTGGTGGTACATTCAACCCGGTGCATAACGGTCATATCGCGTTGGCGTCGCGTGCAAAAGCCAAATTAAGACTAGATAAGGTAATTTTTATACCGGCATATTTTCCGGTTCATAAGGATGCTGTCGAGATAGCTGATTCAAAAGACCGGCTCGCCATGATAGAGTTTGCTATAGAAAAACAATCAGGGTTTGAGGTATCACCCTATGAGATAGACAAGAAGGAAAAGGTCTACTCAGTTGAGACTATCCGATATTTTAAGGATAGCTACCCACAAGGGACAGAGATATTTTTCTTAGCCGGCGCAGATGCCTTGCCCGGGCTTAATACATGGAAGGACCTGGATAAGATATTCACGCTTTGCGAATTTGTTATCTTTACCAGGCCGGGTTTCCTAATGGAGAATGTGCTTAAGCAGGTGATAGCCGTAGATATGGATGAGGTTGATGTATCTTCTATACAGATAAGAGAACGCGTGATAAAGGATGACCCTATAAGTGAGCTGGTGCCGTTTCAGGTAGTGGATTATATAGCAAAGAAAAACCTGTATAAACATCCGAGGTGAAAAATGTATGACGCATATTTATATAAGAAAGATAAGGAATTAAAAACAGGCCTTACACGTGATGAGATAGCCCGGGCTGTTAAGGACGAATCCGGACTTTTATGGCTTGATATAAAAGCAGCTACCCCAGATGAGATAGATATGCTCTCAAGCATCTTTCATTTTCACCCACTTACTGTCGAAGACTGCATCATGCCCAATGCCCGCTCCAAGGTTGAGATGTTCGAGCATTACCTTTTTGTCAATATCTTCGCTATAGAGCTTCATTCTGATCAGGAAGAGGAACTAAGAACCGTTGAGCTGGACTGCTGTCTGGGAAGAAACTTTCTCGTAACTGTTCATGCTGATAATGTAAGGTCGGTCGCCACCATAAAAGAGAAGATAGGCAAGCATTCCCCAACATTGGAGCATGGCGCTGATTTTTTGTTTTGCTCTATTATAGATATGATGATTGATAATTATTTCCCGATAATCAACATGTTTGATGATAGGGTAGACGATGTCAGTGACGATATCTTTAAAGACCCTGATCAGTCCACTCTTAATAAAATATATAGCCTAAAAAACGAGATAATGTTTTTACGCCGCACCGTTGGCCCACAGGCAGATACGGTCAATATGCTGATAAGGGGCGGATCCAAATTTATCACACCCTCGCATATTGCGTATTTTAGGAATATATATGATAACCTTATAAGGCTGACAGATACCATAGGTACGTCGCGTGATATCATTACAAGCGCTCTCGAGGCATATAATTCCGTTGTCTCAAACCGCCTAAATGAGGTCATGAAGACCCTTACTGTAATAGCGACTATTGTGATGCCTTTAACGCTCTTAGCGAGTATATATGGCATGAACTTTAAGAACATGCCGGAGCTTTCAAGTAAATTTGGTTACCCTGTTGTCATAGGTATCATGCTTTCTATATCCGCTGCTATGCTTTACTACTTTAAACGAAAGAAATGGCTCTAATATAATATGTTCTTAGGCCTTTTGCTTCTGACATTACTTATCCTTTCCGCCTTTTTCTCAGGTTCTGAGACAGCGCTTTTTTCACTTACAGGTTTTCAGAAAAAGAAGATACAAGCAGATAATCCATCCGCTTCAAATACCATATCTCTTTTATTAAAATCCCCTACACGCACACTTGCCACTATATTAATCGGCAACATGTTTGTAAATATCGCCGCTACCAGTATAGCGACCATATTATCCATATCACTTTTTGGCGCTAATGGTGTGGCGGTCTCTATAGTCTTTATGACCCTAATCCTATTGATCTTCGGCGAGGTTACCCCAAAGACCTATGCCATGAGCAACCCAGAAGGGTTTTCAATATTTTGTTCAAGACCACTTCATATATTCGGTAAATTGATATGGCCTATAAGGCGACTCTTACGTATCGTATCTGATATCTTTATTATGCTTCTTACCCGCAAGAAGAATACAAATCCATATATTACCGAGAGTGAACTCAAGGCGCTTATGACCATCAGCAGGAAAGAAGGCATAATAGATGATGACGAGGAAGAGATGATACACTCTATCTTCGAGCTTGGTGACCGCAGTGTTGACGAGATAATGAGACCCCGCGTTGATGTAGTAGGCTGCGAAAAGCAATCTTCGGCAAAAGAGCTTATAAGCATAATGAAGAAATCCAAGCATACAAAGATACCTATATATGAGGAAACAATAGACAAGATAATAGGGGTTATATACACCAAGGAGTTTATGCTAAAGCATAAGGGTAAGCTCGCCCCCTTTATCAAAAAGCCCCTATATGTTCCTGAGACCGAGAAGATAGACGACTTGATAGTCAAGTTTCAATCAGCCAAGATATATATAGCTGTTGTCCTTGATGAATTTGGCGGCACCTCAGGCATTGTTACCTTAGAAGATGCCTTAGAGGAGATAGTAGGCGAGATAAAAGATGAATATGACAAGGAGATAGTCCCTATTAAGCAGGAGGAAGACGGCTCTTACACAATATCAGGTAAGGTAGCGATAAGGGATGTAAATGACGAACTTGATATATCGCTTCCCATGGATCAGGTCACAACTATAAACGGCCTTTTGCTTTTACTCTTTGAGAAAGTCCCGAAACAGGGTGAGCACGTCAGGATAAAAGGTGTAGGATTTAAGGTGCTTGAGGTAAAGAATAATATGGTTGTAAAGGTGAGGGCTACAGTATCACCTATAGCGCAGGAAGAAGATTCTAAGGACAGCTTGTAATGACTATACTATATATTATCATTATTATAATAGCGATAATCTTTGAAGGGTTCTTTTCAGGCTCTGAGATAGCTATTATATCTCTTAACAGGATACGCCTAAGGATACTCTCTGAGGCAAAAGAGAAAAAAGCACTGCTTATCCAGTCCATGCTTAAAAACCCTAACAGGCTCTTAGCTACGACACTTGTAGGCACTAATATCGCGGTTGTCGTATCATCATCACTCTGTACAAGATTATTATATGATAAATACGGGTCTGATACCGGGTGGATGACGACCCTCTTGCTCTCACCGCTTATACTTGTCTTTGCGGAGTTTATACCAAAGGCTGTATTCTCACATGGCGCCAATAGGATAACATTCTATCTGGGCACAGTGTTAAAATTTTTCTGGAAGATACTTTATCCTATCGTATGGCTGGTCAATATATTTGTAAACGCTATCCTTACTATGATAAACGGTAAAAAATCACTCAAAAAGAAGAGCCCTTTTGTGACCAAGGATGAGATAAGGTATCTTATAAAAGAGAGTGAGGCTCAAGGTCATATAGATACATACGAGCGTTCTATTATATATAAGATATTCGATATCGGAAAGAAGAAGATTAATTCTGTTATGAACAGGCTTGATGAGCTTGTTTATATTCAGGAGTTAGCTACAATAGATGACCTGCTTAAAAAGGCAAGAGAAACGGGTTATTCAAGATTTCCGGTCAAGACATTAAAAGGCAATTTTATAGGTATAATCAATATCTTAGATATTGTCTACCAAGAGGATAAGACCCAGCCATTAAAGAATTTCTTACGTCCCTTAGAATATGTTGAAGCGGATATGTATGTTGATAACGCGTTATTCCGCATTAAATCCAAGAAACAGACCCTCGCTATCACCGTAGATTCAGAGGATAAGCCTATAGGGTTTTTCACTATGGAAGACCTCCTCGAAGAGCTTATCGGCGAAATCGATTAATTAAGGATTAATTAAGGGGACAGTATAATTAAGGGGACACACTACTTAATTAGTAGCCCTTTAATAATATGAAATCGTTTTAGACCGTGCTATTTGCCCAAGAAAATTATAATTCTATATTGTTATTGACTTTCCTGTAAATCTTAATTTATCATCAATTAAGTAACTATAAGAACTGGGCAAGAATCCTCCTCTCTCCGCCATAGCTTTTAAGCATATCATTAAATCCAAGTACAATCTCACTATAATTTACATAACCTCTATAAAAATCAAGTAATTATATCTCAAGTCTACTCAACATTAATCAAGGTATTGCTATGTTCCAAATAGCACTGTTTTAGTGTTTTTGGTGCTTTTTTGGTGCGATTTTAAAGTCTTCTTATAAGGGAGTTGTTCTAAATGAAAAGCAGCTATAATAAACAGCAGATAATAGCTATGCAAGATATGCTTTACCAGGAACAGAAAGATCACTTTGATCATCTTGGTGAAAAAGGACATTATACTGATGAGCAGAAGAAGTATGCTTTTAAAAAAATAAGTGAATATGGCGTAAGAGTAACTTCCAGGATACTGCAAATACCGTGCAGAACACTACAAAGATGGTGCAGGGCATATGGTATATTAGTTAAGCGTTGCCCATATTGGGTGTATGAATGGGCAGAGAATCGCATAGTGAGCACTAATGGCTAACTCTAAAAGTGACATTTTAAAAACGTTAAGAGTGTGACATTTTAAAATCGGCTTGACAGCTGTAAAAGAAATACTTGACAAAGCCTACTTTATTTGGCATTATAAAACATACCACAAAGAAGTGGATTAGTTATAATTGCTATAGTAATACTAAGGCAACTCTATTTGTGGAGTTGTTTTTTTATATATGGGTTAAAAAATAGATAACTCTAAAAAAGAAAGGACACGTATGAAAAAGATTGTAGCGATATTAGTAGGTGTTATTTTAATGGTTGCAACAGTTAGTTTTGCAGAACCAGTAAGAAAATCGGGAGGGGAAATAGGTTTAGAAATATCACATATAGAATACGAAGAACCAGATCTTATGAAACAGAAAGGCGTGATGTATGGCGTAGCAGCTGCTTATGGATTACACGCAAATAAAATAATGCTTAAGCTAGATGGTAGATTTGCTTATGGACAAGTAGATTATTCATCACCGATTTCGGGGACGTTGGATGATATAGATGATTATAATGTTGAAGCTAGGATTGCGCTTGGATACGATTTCCCTGTTTCAGAAAAAGCTATTATTACTCCTTATGCAGGTTTTGGATATAGATACTTGAACGACGACATGAGCGGGATGAGGACTAATTTAGGTGCAAGAGGTTATGAAAGGGAATCAAGATATCTTTATACTCCAATAGGAATTGATATGATTGTATCTTTACAGGACGGATGGTCCATGGGCCTAGTGGCAGAATATGATCTTTTCTGGGCAGGCTTACAAAAAACCCACTGGGAAGATGTACTGGCAAACGTTGCTACTATGGATAATGATCAAAAAGATGGTTGGGGTGCTAGAGGGTCTATAAAAATTAAGAAGAAAAGTGGCAATATAGATTTTATTATAGAACCCTTTTTGAGATATTGGGATATTGATAAATCAGAAACAACTGATATTGCATCTACCAGTGGTACTATAATTGGTTATGGGTGGGAGCCTGCGAATACCTCTACGGAATGGGGTGTAAAACTTGGTATTCAATTCTAAAAGAAGTTATCTGTCCACACTTATAACATTATTACTGATAATGAGCATGTCTTTACTGTTTGGCTGGGTGCATAAAGCCATATAAACAGCAGGAAGATAATGATTATATTGGCGGAAAACAACATCCTATAAAAGGCGCAGAGCAAAATTTCAGACTTAGTTGGCTTAGCGCGTAAAGAGATAATAAGAAAATACGTCGAGCCAACGAGTTCTTTTTTTACTTATATAAACGAGAACACTAAATTAGAATAAATAATATATGGCGCAGAAGACCAAGAGAGTCTTTTAATAGTTCTTGTAAACAATATAGTTAAAATTGCAATATGTGATGCAAACCCTTCCTACAAAAGCAAGAAATAGGTGCTGTAAATTATGTTGCCAACATTAACAGAAAAGATGATCTCATGAAACCTCCCCATATTAAATGCTTAACATTCTTAATTATAGCTGCACAATTAATTTTTAACCATCCGATAATCGCATATGCTGCTGAAATTAGATCAGAGCAAGGATTGGAAGCGGAATATGCGTTTTATGATGGCAACTATAGTCAAGCAGAGTATATATTTGATGCGCTATGCCAGAAAGAAGATAGAGATTATGCATTTTGGAATAACCAATTGGGATCTGTATATTTGGCAGACGGGAAATATGATTTAGCAGAAGAAGCATTTTTGAAGTCTTATTATTTAATGAATGACATTAAAGCTTTTAAAGAGTACGAATTGGGAGCAATCTCATTGTTTGGTTCTGAAGCAAAAAAAGCATATAAAGGAGATCCTTACGAAAAATTATTTAATGCTTTATATGTTGCATTATTGCTTAATAGGACTGATGATTTAGAAAATTCGATGGCAGCAATTAAAACCGGTATTCTTTGCGATTCTGATGTGCAAGCTGATCTCTACAAGAGCGATTCTGCAGTGCTTTATCTTTTGGCAGCAAGAATTGCATTATTGCGTGGTGATAAAGAAAAGAGTAAAGAATATTATGAGGAAGCACTAAGGGCTTATCGCATGACGTCGACAGTAAATGTTGCCCTTGTATATGCAGAGCAAGCACAATTTTATTTATTAAAGGAAAAACAAGAAGAACGAAATAAGCTTGCAGAGCCGAAAAAAAAGAACAAAAAAAGACGCAAGCAAATAGAAGCATTAGATTTAGAAATAAATCAGATTGATAAAGATATCAAAAAATTACAAATTAAACGAGAAGCAAATAACCCACAAATAAATACATCAATGCTTAGTGCCTTTACCGATTTGAGCAATAACACATTACTTTGCGTAGAAGTGGGTGAGGGGCCCATTAAATATCAAGCTGGTAAATATGGGCAATTTGCTTTATTTACATTGAAACCATATGATATAAAACGTATGAAGATATTAGTTGATGGAAAAGAATTAAGTGGTGATATTTTTGCTTATGAGCATGATATCTTTTTTCAGGCCATAACTCGTGGTGGCAGAAAAATGGATAATATCTTGAAAGGACAAGCACAGTTTAAGCAAACAACATCGGATGTAGCAGTAAAGGGCATGCAAGTATCGCAAAATATTATTAAGAATGCCAATAGTCAAGCTATGGCTAATCCTTATTATAATTCAGCTGGGGCAACTATGGCAGCTGGAGCTGTAATGCTTGTAAGCTTGTGTTTTGCCGTCGCAAGTGCAGCAGCAAATCCTACAGCAGATATTAGACATTGGAGTTTATTACCAAACGACATTTTTATTTTGCCTTGCTCTTTACCTGTTGGAAAACATAAGATTGTAATAGAGTGTTACGACAATAATAATATACTTGCAGAAAAGCGTATATTAAATGTGGACATCAAGTCTAACAAAAAAGGTGATAACGTATTTTTTACTAGAATATCTTAAGTAATTGGAGCCAAGAATGGAAAAAAAGTTATTTTTAATATGCACAATGCTAGGATGTTTGTTTTTTGCAGGATGTGCTGCAAATAATGCGTTTTTACTGACGAATCAAAAGCAATTAGGATTTAAGCCAGAAGAAGGAGGAGTATTATTGTCGTTTGTGCTTACAGCTAATTATAAAATGGCACCAAATGCTATATATGTTCAGGAAATTAATCAGTATAAACATTTTAATAAACGCAAAATTCAAACATTATCTGTACCAAAACCCGATGCTAATAATGGGCTTTATTTTCTTAATGCCAAATTACCACGAGGACGGTATTTACTAACTTCTATAGGAGGTAGTTCCCAGACATATGCATCATGTTGGAAAATGTTCGTTGTAAAATCAGGGGAAATTTTATATATTGGAAGAATAGATGCAAAACCAGGATCTAGCGAGATTAAGGATTATTATAAAGAAGATGTACAATTTTTTACAAATAAATATCCATTGCTCCAATCAGAAAAAATTAAAAAAGGTTTATTGTATTAGAGAGGAGAACATAATGCTAAAGTTTTTTGTATTAATTATTTTGTGTTTGTTTTGCAGTGCATGTGCTACAACAACAGTGCCAGTAAAGTCATATTCAACATCAATATCACCTGATGAAGATGACCGACTTGGTGGAACAGGTATAGAGTCAACAGATATAAGAACTGCTGCAAGAAAAATGGCAGAATCCATATTAGATGTACCTGAAATATCTCAAGCAGATGGTATTCCAAGAATTGCGCTATTACCTGTTGAGAACAACACGCGATTTGTTATTAACCAAGACATGTTTACAAAAAAGATAAGAATAGATCTAAACAAAAATGCACAAGGTAAAGTTAGATTTCTGGCAAGAGATAGAATAAAAGCCATTGAAAAAGAGCGCGCAGAAAAGCGTGACGGTACATTTACTGCTAGTAAAACTACGGATATGCTTGGTGTGGATTTTTTCTTGACAGGAGAATTAAGTGCTCTAAGTAAAGCAAGTGGAGGAAGTAGATCAGATTATATCCTTATGTCTTTTCAACTAATAGATACGGAAACAGGCGATATTATTTGGGAAGATTTGTATGAAGTAAAAAGAGTGGGCATTACAGGAGTAGCATATCAATAATTACTGCTGAAAAAGGAGTCACAGATGATTAGAAACCTTATAATTCTTTTATATGTAACTATATTGTTAACAGGTTGCAGCACTACAGGTCCTCAAAGGCCTATCCAAGCTAAAGGAAGCGGAGATCTTATAGAGGAAAAAGACGACATAGTAATGCTTGATAGTGGCTTAAAATACCAGCTTTATCTTGTTGATAAATCTACTTCTCGCACAGATGATAACCGAGTCATAGCGCGTGCAAAGTTTTTAAACAAAACAAAAGATACTTTACGCGTACAGCTACAGACCATATTTAAAAATGAGGGCGGTTCTATGACCGACGAAACAAACTGGGAATTTGTCCTTATCCCCAGCAATGGTTACCATTATTATGAGTCAAAATCATTAAATAGTAAGGCAGAAAAATATACAATAAGATGTAGATATGCCAAATAAACAAAAGGGACGTAAAATGAGAAAAATATCTATTGTATTAGGCTGTACCAGTATTTTAAGCATAGCACTCCTTATTTGCACTGCCTTTAACATAGAACCGGCATATGCAGAAAAGGGAGAATTCCAGTACCACCAAAAGCCTGTTAAAAAAATAAAAGAAAAAAACCTTAAAGTACGAATCGCTATCTCTAGATTTGAAGATTCAGTTGATATAGATGGCAGCCCCTTTAATGTCCCTAAAGATGCACAAAAACCCGATAAATCTGATGATAGCAATAAAGACATAGACATAACTATTAGAACAGACAAACAACAAGATGAAGACAAGACAATACCTAAAAAGGAACTTCTGACAGGTCTTTTAACAGATTCTCTGCAAGATACAAATATGTTTGATATTGTAGAGCGCAGTGAGATTAACCAGCTTATAAAAGAAGTTAATTTTCAGAATTCTGACTGGACAGAGGACCAGAGCATTAATACCCTGGGCAATATATATGGGGTTCAATACATAGTAACTGCTGATATATTGCGTAATAGATATGGTGATAATATAGCTAAAGAACCATATACTATCTCATTGAGAATGTATAATCTAAATACCGGTGAAATAGCTTCATCATCTGTGACAAGTTCTACTTATATAAAAGAAGCTGTCGCAAGAGCTGCTAAAGATATAGCTAACAAAATTCAAACTAAGCCCTGGACATGCAGAGTTGTTGGGGTAAGTGATGAAGGTGTCTATATAAACGCCGGCTTAAAAGATAATTTAGAGAAAGATGATATCTTCTATGTATATAGGTTGGGTAGTAAGATCACAGATCCTGAGACAGGGCAAGTGTTAGGGTCTGAAAAGAAAAAAATAGCTTTATTAAAAATTAGCGAGGTTTTAAATGATAGTCTGTCACGTGCCAATGTAATAGAAAATTACGATGATTTAATTATTATAGAAGATGATAAAACCAGCACAGAGATAGAAGAATACGTTGATAAGGTAGTTATCGGTGATATAGTGTATGCAAAGCAAAGTAAAAAAGCAAAGGAAGCAGAACTCGCAAAGTGGAAAGAGAAATATGGCGAAAAAAAGACTTTGAAAGAAATATCCAGTGAGGAATTGGTAAATTACTCAGGTAGTGCATATTTGCCAGAGACGATTATGGCTAATATCGGCATCGCTGTTGTTATGATACAAGCTGATAATAGCATAGGCAGTGGGTTTGTAATTAGTTCTGATGGATATATTGTAACTAATTTTCATGTGGTAAAGGATTCAAAGTTTGTAAACGTGAAAATGATCGAAGAAAACAAGTATATCTCAAATGTATCAGTGGTAAAGGTAAATCCAGCTAGGGACCTCGCTTTATTAAAAGCTGAAACAAATAAAGGGCTACCAGCAGTTATCTTAGGCAACTCTGATAACATAAGAATTGGTGAGCAGGTTGTTGCGATAGGTAATCCAGAAGGCTTAGAAAACACTATATCAGATGGACTGGTAAGCGGTATAAGAGAAACCGATGGCATGAAATTTATCCAAACCAGCGTCCCTGTTACAGGTGGCAGCAGTGGAGGCCCTCTAGTCAATATGCAGGGAGAGGTAATAGGTGTAATTAGCAGCGGCCTGCCAAAAGAAGGTAATATTAATTTTGCAGTCCCGATAAATTATGTAAAGGACGAGATGCTTTAATTGTATAAAGTAATAATAATTAAGTACTTACAAAATTTATAAAGCAATCTCAGAGATGGGGTTGCTTTTTGTGTTTAGGGGTAAGGGATGATTGAGAAGAAGTCGCTTGTTATTAAAATATTGGGGTGGGTTGTCGCTATATTAGCTTTGGAGAGATTGGTATACTGTGTTTCTATGTGGGTTGCTATTGAAATGGATATTGCACCCCCTCCGGCTATAGTGGCTATCCTTTTCGGTATTGCTTTTTATCTTTGTTTGTTGAGAGCAGGCTTTTTGGTAATTCACCTTAGCTCTAAGGGGAGAAAAAGAGCCATATTGTTTGCCTGGCTATTTATGGTGTTTGGATTATTAAGAATAATGAACGATTTTATGCTCAATCATGTGTTAACTATTTTAGTCAGTACCTTTTATATTTATTACTTTACTAGACCAAAAATTAAAGAACAGTTTAAAACGGAAAGGAGTGATTGGCTATTCACATAAATTGTCAAAGAATAACTATGGCTAAGGACAACAGTAGTTTAATGAGGGCTGAACGGCATTAACTTAAAAAAGTAGGAGGAAATATGAAGGCGTGTTTAAAAGTTATGCACATTCTCGGTGTTTTATTACTTTGTGGTAGCTTGGCAGGATGTTCAGTTGGAATGGCTTTAAGTGGGAAAAAAGAGCCGCAAATAACAAATTTGCAAAAGGGTATGGATATTTCACAAGCACATTTTATTTTGCGGGATTATACACCAGCAGTAACTACTACACCAGAGGGGGAGAGAATAGAAGCATATGAAATACAGATAGGAAACTCTCCATCTGGAGGCAGAGCATTAGGGCACGCAGTAATGGATGTTCTCACTTTTGGTGGTTGGGAAATTATAGGGACTCCCATAGAAGCAGCATCAAGCAAAACTACAGCATTGACGATTACTTATAAAGAGGAAAAGATTGTAAAGATACAAGCTGGTAAAAGTGAAGGCGGTATCTAAAATCAGGGCAGTCGGATAGCCTGTATAGTGTAGTACTAATCTGGGAGTATTTCAAAATTTTGTGGGGAAAGGTTTGGTTAAAGCAGGTGCAGGGATGTGCATACATTATCTACAAACAAACGACCGTTTGTCTGAAATAGGAAAATCCAGTAAATTTAAGCACGCAATAATGGAAAATAGCAGGGGAGGATTGTTTAGAGCCATGGATGCCACTGAAGAGATAAGAGCTCATATCCGTAACAAACTCACACCAGCCAAAACAGCGTTAGATCTACTCTCTAAAGCAAAGATGTGCCTAAGGAGTTTATAGAGATGGCTAAGAAGAGCATGGGTGAGGTGGTGGGGTTGTTTTTTAATTTAAGGAGGAAACGATGATTTGTTTAAAAACTATATCGGTAGTTGTCCTATCCGTAAGCTTAGTATGCTTAAATTGTTTTTCTGCCAAAGCCGAGCAAAAATATTTAGGTCAGTTGAGTTCCAATAAATACAGTAACAACTCTACCTCTAATCAGTATGGAAGCTATGGAAGCAGTTATTCATCAAAAAGCATAAATAACCCTAATGGTCAATATGGTAGTCAGTATAGCAATAAATCTGCTAATAACCCATATGCAACTAATGCCCCAAAGATATATGATAATCAAGGTAATTATAGAGGTAAAGTTAGTAGTAATCGTTATGACCCAGATTCTACTTCAAACCCTTATGGCCAATATGGAAGCAAGTATTCTTCTAAGAGTGTGAACAATCCATATGGAGCTGGCAGTAAATATCGTTCAGATAGTTCAAATAATCCATACGGCTCTGGTATGACTATTGTAGGTGATGATTAATCAGGAAGACAGTGTCGCATTCGTTTGCGTAATCTAATGCTTGTAGTGGGTATTTCCTTTTTCATATGGCTTATTGCTGTATTGCTATTGAAGTAGCACTTACAGAGAAGGAGCTTGAGGAAGAGGTAGTATTTAAAGAAATGACTGAAAAGGCTAAAATTATACCTAAGATGTATCCGAGGAAATCTAAATGAGACTACTTATAATAATTTTGTTATTATTAATTCCATTTTTTGTTTTTGCAGAAGAAGTTGACCCTTTTCCACAGAACAAGGGCTCTATCTACGAGTATGGTGATGATATCCCTGATGTATGTTTCTTTGGTGCAGATGCAAGATGGAACGGAGATAAAGTTACCTCAGGCGACTGGTTTAAGCTCACCGATTTCCTTAAAAGTATGTTTATAATCGAGGGCAGTGATAAACTCGGCTATGATGAATTGAACGGTTGGGCAGTGCTTGATGAGATGAATCAGATTGCCACCGATACCTTAAAGCCTATTCTTATGGAGAGTGCTTTAAAAGTAATTCTATTAAGAGACTATAAACCAAAAGCTTAATATGGAAAAACTTTTAACCCCTACACAACTTAGCGAGAGCCTGCAAGTAAGTAAGAGCACTATTTATCAATGGATACATAGGGGCTTTATACCACATTACAAATATAGAAAAGGGATAAGGTCCAATGAGGTTGAGCTCCAGAGACGGTCATCCAAAAAAAATAAAGGGCAGAACAACCTATTTGACAACAGCATAAAAAAGCCTTGACTTATTTATAAAATAGTGTAAAATATTCCTAAATGGAATATCAATCCTCCCGACACATAATGAAGTTTATTTTTTAAGGGCTAATTATGCCTTTCTGGAATATTAAGCTTACCGATAAATTTGACACAAAATATCAACGATTTGAAAAAAATTATGAAGAAGAAATAATATCTGCGTGGGATAACTTAGATTCGTATTTAAGAGCATTACAGAGAACGGATAATCCTTTAAAAGTAAATAGTGGATATATACATCCAGAAACAAAGGGTATAGTAGCGATAGATCAAAGTAAAGCAGATAGAAAATTACGAGAAATCAGATTGTATGTGTACCCTGATACAAAAACAAAAACACTGCTTTTATTAACAATAGGAGATAAGAGAACACAACAAAAGGATATTAAATTTGCTGTGAATTGCATTGAAAAATATAAAGGGAGATAAAATGCAAAAGCAATACAATAAAGTTTCAGACTTGGTAAAAGATATTTCAAAGAGCAAGAAGGTAAGTGAAGGAGTGGCAGAAGAAATAGGCAATAGATCTTTATCAAAATTCCTGTTTTTTCTTAGGTGCGAATATAAGTTAACTCAAGCGATGCTTGCGAAGAAAATGAATTGCACACAAAGTAGAATTTCAAAAATAGAGTCTTCGTACAATTCAGATTTATCTGTAAAAGATCTATTGGACTATGGTGAGGCACTTGATATGCAATTAGATTTAGGCTATAGGCAAAAAAATGCAAAGATTACCGATATGATTAAATATCATGTAATAAGAACAAAAGAGTATTTATTGATGTTGACGGATATGGTTAAAGGTGATAAATCAATGAATGATGGTGTTCTGAACTTTATGAAAGAATGTTTATATAATTTTATGGATGGAGTAGCAAAGAGTTTACAGAAGCTTGAAGTAAAGAAAAACATTGCTAAGCCCCAAGGCCCTATACACATATCTCCCCCATTGCAAGATAAAGAAATAATGGAAAAAGAAGACCTGCGCAAGGTTAGTTAATAGGATAGTGTTACTTGCCCAAATCTTGCCCATTTTAGAACTCTACAACGTTTTTTAAACGGACACAAACGGACACAAATTTTGCATATAACTTATAACAATATCAACAACTTACGCCATAATTCATTGAAACACAACAAGTTACAAAAACACGCTTAATTGACTCCCTGCCTATCCGCCATAGTATAGAGCTTTTTGGTACTCACTAAATGGGTAGCATTTTTCATATTATATAATGTAAAAGAGACCTAATAATGCGATGCTATCTTGAAACTATTCCAAATAGACAACAACCCGCAACCAATCTATGCAAAGACCATTAAAACTTATATCCATCCTTATAATAACTCTCCTCATATCTTATTGCTTAGCCTTTGCAGAGCAATCAGAGCTTCTTACTAAGACAGAATATTTTACCCAAGTTCGCAATGCCTTGCAAGGTGCATCAGAGACTATCTATATTCAGATGTATTTTATTATCGCTGATCCCAAGGATGCAGAGGATCCCATTAGCATCTTTTTAGATGACTTATTCAAGGCCAAAGATAGAGGGGTAGATGTAAAGATAGTTCTTGAAAATAGCAAGTTCAGGGAAAGCCATTTTGCATACAAGCTTCTTAAAGAGCATGGCATACAGGTTGATTTTGACAGCGCGGATACTTTGTTGCATTCCAAAGCAATAGTTATCGATAATAAGCTCTGTATCATAGGTAGTACAAACTGGTCAAGAGCAGCTATATATGATAACCGCGAAGTATCCATATTAATACATTCAGAAAAGATAGCAAAAGACCTGCTTGAAGATATCAAGTCTATTAAACTAAGCAAGGATATCCCTGTCTTACCAATAAAGCATAAAGGAATAGATATGCCCGTAGATTTTTTACTAAATACCGAAGCTGGACCGCAGATTATCAAGGATAGAGCTAATATTGCCTTTGAACTGTATCTTCTCCTGCTTAAAGAGTCACAAAATGCTAAATCAAGCACAATTCCCATAGACTATAAAAAGCTAGCCACTTCTTTAGGGTATTCCAAGAAGAATATCTCTTCCAAGGATAGAAGATATGTTAATAACTACTATTATGAAAAACTAAGAAGACCCTTAAAGCGCTTACAGGATAAGTATAAGTTGATAAGCTATAATCACAAACAAAAAGAGATAGAGATGTTTTATCCTGTTAAGAAACAGGATAGTATTGTCTTGCCGTATCAGTATTGGGAGTATGGATTAAATGAAAGATTATCTCTTAGGGCAAGGTATCTATATCTTATATCTTTGCTTGAGGCCTCAAAAAGTACTAAAAATCCTTATTGGTTTAGAAGTCAACAGGACTTAGCCTCAATATATCACATAAGCGATTACACTATATCCCTAGGTTTGCAGGAATTAGAAAAAGAGAACATCTTAGAGATTACCCGCTCAGCATCAAAGGGAAATGAATTTGCCCAAAGAAAAGCCAATGTTTATTGTCAAAATCCACTTATTTCAGACGAAGAGTTTAAGAAAGATATAAATAAACTTGTTCAAAAATATGGCCACAAAACAACAAAGCAAGCTCAAAAATTATCAGCTCAACTTGATGAACCAAAAGATTTAAATACTATTGAGACATATATCCATCTTATAGATAAGCATGGGCACAAAAAAGTAAAAGCAGCAAATGATATTACAGCAAAGCGCAAGAAGGGCGGTGCCCAGCGTGATATTTCCTACACCATTGAACAGCTTTAATAGCTAACCCCTATAATTAATTTTTATATATGACTACTTTTAATGGTTTTTCCCCGTCGTGAAAATCCTTTCAAATTTTATTTTATTTTTTATTATTTTTTTCCTCTTGACAAATGTTCTTCTTTCTATATAATACACGTTATCTCGGTGGGAGGTCTTTTCGAACCCTGTTATAATAGGACTGCTCTAAATGGGAATGATCTGCTATAATGAAGGCCTCAAAGAAAGGAGGCCATTCAAATGGCTACTTACAGGAAACGAACAGCCCAGGAAAAGCTCTC
>Ga0208648_1001212_pt1 | contig 22120 bp, 15 predicted proteins | sample AntAceMetag02UKL_FD_184772 | JGI IMG/M metagenome (GOLD analysis project Ga0208648, IMG submission 184772) | Saline lake microbial communities from Ace Lake, Antarctica - Antarctic Ace Lake Metagenome 02UKL (SPAdes) (version 2) | ecosystem: Environmental > Aquatic > Non-marine Saline and...
ACTGGGTTTGCAACTAAGTGCTGAAGATCTGCATGGAGCAATCTGGATCAAGAGAGGGAACAGGGCAAATATATATCAGGTTAGTGCTCAACACCATAACCGGGAACTGGCAGTTGATATGGCAAACTTATATTCCAGAATATTCATTAAAAATTATAATCTGATGCTCAATAATCCAGCCAAAAGTACATATGAATACTATAAAAGTCAGCGAAATATATATGATGAGCAATTGCAAGATATTCTGAAAGAAATCAGGCAATTTCAAAGGGATTATAATATCACTTCGATTGAAACTGAAGTTGATCGAAAGAATATGCTTTTGAATGAGCTGGAATTAAATGTGATGGAGGGTCAAACCCAGATAAGCAATCTGGATGCACGAATTGCAGATATTGATGAAAAATTACCTCTATTTCCGGAAACCAGCGTCCCAATAGGATATACAGTTGATGAACCAGTGGAATCCAGAATTTATATGAAGCAGAAAGAGATTGAACAGAAATTGAGGATATATACGCCGGAAAATCCCAAAATCCAAAAACTATATAATGAACTTGAGCAATTAGAGGAAGAAAAGAAGGAATGGGACAAAGGTAACATAGTACCTTCAAGAGTTAACTATGGTTATGACCCAGTAAGGCGTAATTTGCAGGATCTGCGAAGTAATTATGCTAATGAACTCTCAGGATTAAAACAAAACCTGATAAAATATCAGCAGCAAATAGAAGATACGCGCAGTTCAATCAGATATCTAAGTGGTTTAAGTGATGAATTTCAGATATTCAGGACCCAGGAAGAAAGTATTCGCAGAAGAAGTAATGATGCAGAAAACCGGATGGTGGAAGCCAAAATAGCTAATGAATCAAATGTCAGTGATTTTGAGATCATTGATGAAGCCATTCCACCAAAATTCCCGGAAGCAACGCGGACCAAAATGATAGCTATGATCGGGGGTTTACTGGCATTCCTTGGCTTAACCATATACTATCTGCTGCGGGAATTTCTGGATGACACGATAAAATCCGATTTTGATTTTGATAAAATATTTAATATTAAATTGATGGGAGAAATACCGAATAAGGATTCTTTCCCGCTGGAAGTTTACTGGTCACAAATCCAGATTGTATTCGGTCAGATCAATGCCGTTCTGCGTGGCAAACGTCAATCATTTATTACGATTGGCAATGATAGATCAGGAACAGGCAAGAGCTTCCTGATACGGGAGATCCATGATCTTTATATGTCACGCAATAAAAAAGTACTCTGGATAGAGACCATAGAAGATTCTGATGTAGAAATTGAACCATATATTATCAATAAAACTCTTTATGAAGATAGTGAATTTAATCCTGAGAATAATGTCTATGAGCTTTCTAAAGACCAGTTCAAGTGTTATTTTCTCAGGGATGAAAATTCCTTTGTGCAGGTACTTGATAAATCAAGTCTGCTGGATTTTCTGGGTAAGTTGAAAGATTTTGATGTAGTCATCTGGGAATTGTTTGAAGTTCCCTATAATATGCAGTTATTTACCACGATAGCATCAGTATCTGATCTTTTATTAATGGTTACCCGATTCCGTTATTCAAACAAGGAGAACTTCCAGAATATAGTAGAATTTTTGAAAGAAAACCTGGATATTGAGGTTACAGGAGTATTAAATGATATACAGAAGCCATACTTCCAATCAAATTTCTAAATCAGTTATAAGTTTAATATTTATCCTGTTAATTAATGGGATGGCTTTATTTATTACGGGTTGCAGCGATCCAGAGCTAAAAGATGAGACGCTTGAAGCATTGCCACAATACCTGGAAGAATTGAAAATAGAAGAAGGTGAGCAAGAGACTCGTTATGCTGCTCTTTTGGAATTGCATAACCTGGAACCTGAGACCTATGTGATAGGTTCAGGTAATGAATTTGATATCAAAGTATTTGCCTTTGGTGAAATTGAAGAAGAATATAATACTTATAATGCGATAGTGAAATCAGATGGTACTATATCAGTAAACTACATCGATGAAGATATTTATATTTTGGGCATGACAATGGAAGAAGCCAGAAATGAAATAAAAAAGCACATCACAGAAATCTATGATCCCAGAGTAGCCATGAACCCTAAAAAACTGCAGAGCTCTTTTGTTACTATCATGGGTCAGGCAAGGGATCCAGGAAATTATCAAATTTATGCAGATATGCGAATCCTGGATGCTCTGGCAGAAGCTCAGGGATTTGCATCTGGTATTGTGAAAGGAACCACGAAGGAACTTGCTGATCTTTCCGGCAGTTTTATTGTCCGGGATAACAAGGTATTACCAGTAGATTTTCTGGAACTGGTAAGGAAGGGAAATCAGCTCCATAATATTCCTGTGAAAGATGGTGATTACATCTTTATAAGTTCACTTGCAAATCAGGAATTATATATTTTGGGCGAGGTTATGAATCCCAATGCATATCTATATAAAGAAAGTCTATCTTTGATCCAATTGGTCGCTTTTGCTGGTGGATTTAGTGAAAATGCCCAAAGCAACGTTTATCTGATAAGGGGAACTTTATCTCACCCCAGGGTTTTTATCGTAGATACAGATGCAATTCTTCATGGAAATTCCCGTGATGTTGTTCTTAAGCCGAATGATATCGTATATGTTCCACGCACATTACTGGGCGAATGGAATCAGGTAATTTCACAAATTCTGCCTTCATTGCAGGCAATTCAATCTGGTTATATAGTAAATTCCATTTTTGATGATATAATTAATAATAAATAGCCGGTATGATCTGGAATGAAATATGTGATTTTCTTTCTTGCCCTGATAATCGGGGTGCCAGCGGGGATAGTATTTGCACGAGTAAATAAAACTGTCGAGAAGATAGTTTTTTTTCTTTATATATTTCTTACAACAGAAGAGATTACGATCAATTTTGTATCACGCGAGTTTTTCAAAGGAACTTCAAGAGGTTTTGAAGTTGGAATTGTGGATTTGATTGGCATCATACTTTACAGCCTGATAGTACTTAGAGCACAAAAAAAACCACCTCGAATTATTCCTCCAGGAGCACCAATCTATTTTATACTTTTTGGTTTTTGTCTGATTTCAATAACTAATTCGGCTCCTGGATATGTGATGAATTCCTTTTTTGAGATCTGGAAAATGATCAGGATGTATTTGTATTTTTGGATCAATTATAATTATATTATTAAATACTCTCAATATGATTATATTGTATATTGTTTCAGGGCTATTATATTGTATATCAGCTATCATGTGATCAGACAGAAGTACTTTATGGGTTTATGGCAGGCAAAAGGACCTTTTCCTCATCAGAATTCACTGGTGATGTATATGATTGTATTGAACTCAGTAGTTCTTGCCTTTATCATGAACAAGAAGCAAAGGATCAAGCTTTTCTGGTGGATAACCACATTTGCTCTGGGTAGTCTTTGTATTGTTTCCACATTTTCCCGAGCGGGAATTGTCTGCTTTGTATTATCATGTATGGTGATCATGATGCTGTCCTTCACAAATTCTGTAAACCCCCGAAAAGTTGGTGTTACGATATTGATCATGTTCATCGGATTATTAGGGGCAATCAGATCAATGGATTCAGTTATCACAAGATTTGAATCTGCTCCCGTAGAATCTGCCAATGTACGAAAGATGCTGGCAATATCTGCTGTCAATATGGCAAATGATAAAACATTCGGAGTGGGATTAAATAATTTTGGGCTCAAGGTTAACTTGCCATATCATTATTCAGACCATATAGAAGAATTAACAGAAGAAACCCAGGGGGGACTAGTGGAAACAATATATCTCAGTTATGCTGCAGAAACCGGATGGCATAATATGGTTGTATATTTTTTATTACTATTTTATTTCTATTTCAAGAATTTGAGTAATTATGTAAAATATCGTCATTCAGATTATATCTGGCTGCCAATTGGACTTGCTGGCGGATTAATGGGTATTTATATGGAATCAGCTTTGGAGTGGGTGCTCAAACAATCCAATAATTTTTATCAGCTTATGCTATGTTTTGCCCTGATAGGAAGTATGGATAGATTATACCGGGACAAACAGAAATTAAAATGGTTGAATTGGAAGAAAAAACTCAGGAAAATCAGAGAAGAAGAACGAGAAAAGGGTAAGATAACCATTCCCCATTATTAAATTATGAATAATAGATTTATTAGAGCTATAATTTCTAATCCTTTGAATATATTTAAGATATTTTATTTGAATTTTAAAATGTTCCTATTCAGGCTGCAAGGTAAAAAGACCATTGTGTATAATATCCAGATGGATTATTTTTATAATACCTTTGAACCTATATACGTGGAATTGCTGAATAATAAAAAGATTGTGGTTTATTTTGCCTATTATGAAGGCATGCAAAAACTGTACGATTATTTGAAGGCATTTATCCCAACAAAATATTTGATACCCAGTTCTATCTCACCATTTGTCTATTTCGATATGTTCATATCAGCAGAGAAAAATGGTCCAGATTTCCCATTTTCATTTTTCCCTACTAAGAAAATCCAAACTTACCACGGGACGGGAGTTTATCCTCTCTATCAGAAAACTGCTGTGCTTTCCCGGTTCAATCTTCATTTCGCTATCGGTCCTCAGTTCGTGGAATTCGTTAAAACTCTGCCGCATACAAAAAAGGATGAAAACAGATACGCTGAGGTAGGGTTCCCAAAACTTGATGCCATTTTTTCGCCTAATCCAAATTTTATTCATAAACTCAAAAACATGTATCACATAAAAAATCAGTTCGTGATTCTTTACACTCCTCACTGGAATCCATATGGCTCGATTCACGTTCTCTCACTGGAGATGATAGCAAAACTTGCTCAACTGGATAACGTGGCTATTCTCATCAAAGTACACCACTTTCTATTCACGAAGTATAAGGAACAAAACTGGAGGACAACTCTCCAGAACTTTGCTGATGAACATGAAAATGTGGTGTTAGTCACAAGAGCAAACACGCAGGAAATCTACTCTCTTGGTGATATGCTCATTACTGATACAGGTACTACTGCTGCTTTTGAATTTTCTATTACCAAGAAACCTGTTTTTGTATTTTATAATCAGCAGTGGTTTGAAAATAACCAGAATGCAGAAGTAGAAAAACAGATCATTGATACTGCAATCAATTTTACGACTATTGATGAAATAGTAGAATACACGCGGAAGCTTCAAAATGGAAATGAAGAGATACAAAAAGAAATCTCAGACCAGCAGATCAAGCAGCAGCAGCTGATCGATAAATACCTCTTTAATCCTGGAAAAGCCACTCAGGCTGCCGTTAAAGTAATTAAACAGGAATTATGGCATAAATATCATGAAAGATAATCTTAAGAAACTGATTGCCATTAATACAATTGCTAATTATGGACTTACTATTTCCCGCTTTATTACCCAGATCATTCTTACTCGAATTCTTTTCCTCAATCTTGGAGCAGTTGCATATGGTTTCTGGGCACTACTCTGGTCTATATTTGGCTACAGTCTGCTTCTGGATTTCGGATTTGGCACTTCTGTCCAGAAATACAGCGCAGAAGTTACCGTTACTGGCGATTATGATAAATATAACCATCAAATATCTACTGTGATCACATCTTATGCGATAATGTCCACATTGATAATTGTCGCAACGCTGGTCATGTCACAATTTCTCACAAAATTATTTATTTTCCCTGATGGTACAGATGTTATTTATTTCAAAAAAGTATTTATTTTCTTTGGTTTAGGTACCGCTCTCACTTTTCCATCCGGAGCATTTACCGAAATCCTGCGGGGAGTGGGTAAGATATATCTCCGCAACCTGGTGAACTTTATTACTCTAATATTAAATTTTGTAGGTATTATCATAATTTTTAAATTAGGATATGGACTTTTAGAACTGGCAGTATTTTCTGTGATCATTAATCTGATCAATAACCTATCCATGGCATCCTTTTGCTTCAAGCTGCTGCCCAAAATGAGGATAATGCCAAAATATTTCGAGCTCGGGATGCTCAAAGAGGTAGTCAGTTTTAGCATTTTTGCCTATCTGATCATGTTTGCTAATATTATTATCTTTAAAACTGATCAAATAGTTCTCGGCGTTATGCTGGGCGTTACAGCTGTTGCCATATATCAGGTTGCTTCCCGCTCAGCAAATGTTCTGCTTCAATTTACTCACCAGTTCCAGGAAACTCTCACTCCTGTAGCTGCTGCTCTTCATCAAGATGGTCAGCATGACAGATTAAGACGTATTTTGTTTAATTCAAACCGCATTATTGCGCTCATCTCAACCCTGCTATTTATTATTCTCACATCACTCATTAAACCAGTATTGCTTATCTGGCTGGAAATTGATCCGTCAAATCCCCAGTTTGCTGATACATATCAGGATACTATTCATATAGCTTATCTGATGAATATCTCAATCTATCTGCTGCTGGTTTTCCGTAGTGGTTCTTCCAAGGTTTTACTGATGACCGGTTCTCATAAATTCCTATCTTATGTGGCAATTGCAGAAAGCATTATGAATGTAGGATTTTCTATTCTCTTTATCAAATTGATCGGTGTTGTGGGAGTGGCTATAGGTACTTTGATCCCCAACGTGATCCTGGGTATTTTTGTTATTTTCCCCAAAGCTGCCAGATATAGTCAGATTTCTATAAAAGAAACTATTGCCAGGATTTATCTGCCACTTGTTTTTGTATGTATCCCTCCGCTTCTATTTGTCAGCTATTTTAATTATATAACCCCCTTAGCCAAGTGGAATTTCATCACTCTCGTACTGGTTTCAATACTGATGGCTGTGTTGTACCTCATTCCTGCCTGGTTCCTGATGCTCTCATCTGAGGAAAGAAAGCTGGCACTGAACCGCATAAATAAATTTTCTCACCGCAAATGAGCAATTCCGCTGTTTTCCTCGACCGTGATGGGGTGATCAATCTCGATCCCAGCTATATCAATGACCCTGCGGATATGATCATATATCCCTTTGCTGCCGAAGCTATCAGAAATTTTAATAAACTCAATCTCAAGGTTATTGTAGTTACCAATCAAAGTGGAATTGCCAGAGGAATGATCACTTTCCAGCAATTGCAGGATATTCATCAGAAAATGATAGATGATCTAGCCAGAGAAGGTGCGTATATTGATAAAATTTATTTCTCACCTTATCATATAAAAGGCAAAATTGAACCCTATAATATCCAGCATGAAGACCGAAAACCTGATATTGGTTTATTCAAAAAAGCCTGTCTGGAATTTCAACTTGACCCCCACACTTCATTTATGATTGGTGACCGGAAGTCAGATATGATCTTTGCTCATCGGGCTCAATTGATCCCGATACTGGTTCTCACAGGTGATGGCAAAAGTGATTATATCGAAAGTGGGTTCTTCCGGCAATATGAATATGCCCCGAGATTTATTGCTCAGGATATCCTCGCTGCCAGTTGGCTTATTGAAAAATTGATCAAGGAATAAATATGTTGAGAGTAGCTTGCTGGATATTGATACTCAGCCTGTTTCTGACTGCCTGCGGGATTGATGAACCTGTTAATAATAACGATGATGACCCTGATATCAGCGATCTCACCATTGGTTCTAATGAAACTCTGGAAATCGTTACTTGGAATATCCAATCCTTTCCGAAACTTGAAAATGAAACCATTGATCTTGTAGTGCAATTGATCAATGAAATGGATGCTGATATTATCTGCATGCAGGAAATAGAAGATAATGCTGCTTTTATCGAACTTGATAGCCAGCTTACCAACTGGGACGGTTTCAGAGGAAGTGGCGCTGCTTATAGTATCAATCTGGCTGTGTTATATAAAAATTCTGCTGATTTTCAGCTCGAAAGCATTGAAGAACTTTTTACTGATGACTGGTATGCTTTCCCCAGGTCTCCGATTCAGCTGGAATTCCTCTGGAACAATGAGACCTTCTTCGTGATCAATAATCACCTGAAAGCCATGGGGGAAGAGGATGATATAGAACGCCGTCGGGAAGCTTGCGAGGGTCTTCATGACTATATACTCACTGAGCTGCCTGATGAAAATGTGATAATTACCGGTGATCTTAATGACTTGATCATAGACCCGCCTGACACCAATGTCTTTAATGTATTTCTCGATGATCCCGATAATTTCCTGTTTGCAGACTATGATATAGCTTATGGTTCAGCACTTCACTGGTCATGGAATAATGGCTCTTCTCACCTTGATCATATCATTATCTCAAATGAACTCTTTGATGAGTTTACTAATCCTCAGTCTAGTATCCAGACTATCAGAATAGATGATTATCTTGATGGTGGCTGGAGCTTTTATGACGATTTTGTTTCTGATCACAGACCAGTAGCTCTCACACTTCATTTCTAAGATGCTTTCGAAGATCTATAAACTAATTTTCTGCTCTATACATCTGCCAAGGGGACTATTATTCAGTTTGTTTCTGCTTCTGGTTGTTCTGAATATTATGGATGCCATCTCCACCTGGAAAGTAGTCAAACGGGGCAGTAACAAAAACGAAAAGAACCCTCTTGCCAGATTTCTGTTCAATATAATGGGACCAGTTCCTGCCATGATCCTTCTCAAAGGGATTGCAATTATCATCATATTGTATATCTCGCTAAATTATCAAGATTTTGAACCTGAAATCCATACCTATATGATTATTCTCAACGTCATCTACCTTTACATAGTTTTACACAATTGTCTGGTGCTTAAAAAAATCAATTCACGCTCCCTCTCCTCTTAAAAAGTCTAAATCTTAAAAAATCTCTATTCTACTTTCTGATCTATGAATAATATTTACTCAGAATCCCCTGCTGATGGACTTTGACAGTTAAATTCAGGTAATTTGCAGGTAATCACGAAGAACAACAAAGCACGTAGTAACATTTAAATGTCAGTACGTGCTTTGTTGTTCAGGCTTATTTCCGGCAGGTATAGATTACCAGGTCGGTGGAGATTATAAGAGAAGTATGCTAACTACTTGATATTATTGGAGTAAGTCCTATTAACGGTACCGGTTTGAGGGTATAATAGCGTTGAATTTAAAGTTTGGATAGACGATTGATGTCATAATATATTGATATTTAGATAGTTAAGGGTACTTAACAGGGATATAGAAAAATCTATTCCAAACTTCTTACTTTCTGCAACAAAAGGAGCTGTGATATTTTTTTTGAATGGAAAAATCGGCTATCAGTTCATTTGAGAGTATTAGAGAGTCGCTGACTTTTTTTTAATTTGACATTTTAATAAGGTCAATAAAAACTAAGAGATATACATCAAAGTGAATTAAAATGAAAAAAGAGGTAATGTTACATAAATTATTGATATTAATAAAGTTATTAACGGGAGAGGGTAAATGTTTAAGTATATAAGAAAGCGGGACAATAAACTTGTAAAGTTTGAGCCGGAAAAAATCACCCAGGCACTTATCAAAGCAGGAGATGCTTCCGGAGAGTTTGGAATTGATCAGGCAAAGCGTTTAACCATGCAGGTATTGAATCTTGCTTACCAGATAATAGGTGAGCGGATTCCCTCAGTAGAGGAACTGCAGGACATGGTTGAGGAGGTATTGATATTTTCGACCTTTAAACGCACCGCAAAAGCTTATATAATTTACCGTGACCAACATACCAAGATCAGGGAAATAGTATCTAATGCAGATATCAATATCATCGATCAGTATCTTGATAAACTTGACTGGCAAGTGAATGAAAACAGCAATATGGCATATTCACTCCAGGGATTAAATAATTATATTGCCAGTGAGATCTCCAAGAATTACTGGCTTAATAAGATATATCCACCAGAGATCAGAAAAGGTCATGCTACAGGAGATATGCACGTACATGATCTGGGACTGCTTTCGGTATATTGCGTGGGCTGGGATCTTCATGATCTGCTCATGACAGGTTTCAAGGGTGCGGAAGGTAAAGTAGAGGCGAAGCCTGCCAAGCATTTCCGCAGTGCTCTTGGTCAGATAGTGAACTTTTTTTATACCCTTCAGGGAGAAGCAGCGGGAGCGCAGGCATTTTCCAGTTTTGACACGCTGTTGGCACCCTTTATCAAATATGATGGGCTCAGTTATCCAGAAGTCAAGCAGGCGACCCAGGAATTCGTTTTCAATATCAATGTACCCACCAGGGTTGGTTTTCAAACCCCGTTCACAAATGTGACCATGGATCTTGAATGCCCGAAGATGTACAGAGATGAAGCTGTGATCATCGGTGGAAAAGTGATGGATGAAACCTACAGTGAATTTCAAAATGAAATGAATATGATCAATAAAGCTTTTCTGGAAGTGATGACTGCCGGTGATGCAAAGGGTAGAGTGTTCACTTTCCCGATTCCCACATATAATATAACTAAAGAATTTAATTGGGATAACCGGATGCTGGATTATCTCTGGGAAGCTACTGCCAAATACGGAATTCCCTATTTTTCAAATTTTATCAATAGTGAATTAAGTCCAGATGATAGTCGATCAATGTGCTGTCGTCTGCGTTTGGATACACGCAAACTGGAAGTAAGAGGTGGCGGACTTTTTGGAGCCAATCCTTTGACGGGTTCAATTGGCGTGGTCACTATTAATATGCCCAGGATTGCTTATCTTGCCGAAGATGAAACGGATTTTATCAATCGATTGGAAAAGATCATGATCATGGCAAAAGAAAGCCTGGAAATAAAGCGCAAGGTTTTGGAACAATACACTGAAATGAATCTGTATCCCTATACAAAATTCTATCTGAGAGGAATAAAGGAACGCACTGAACACTATTGGAAAAATCATTTTTCTACAATAGGATTGATTGGAATGAATGAAGCGTGTTTAAATTTACTGGGTACTGATTTAGGTTCAGAGAAAGGTAAAAGCTTTACTGAAAGCACAATGGATTTCATGCGTACCAAGCTGACAGAATTTCAGGAAGAGACCGGGAATTTTTATAATCTGGAAGCTACTCCTGCAGAAGGTACCACCTATCGTCTTGCTCAACTTGATAAAGCTCGCTATAGTGATATTATTGTGGCTGATGAAAAAGAATATCGTGAAGGTGGAGAACCTTTCTATACTAATTCTACTCAATTACCTGTTTACTACAGTGATGATCTTTTTGAAGTTCTGGATCAACAGGACAGCATTCAAACTAAATATACCGGTGGTACAGTATTGCATCTGTTTACCGGTGAAAGGATAGATGACCCTGAGATGGTTAAAGTGCTGGTCAAGCGCATCTGTGAAAACTATCATTTGCCGTATTTCACTTTTTCACCAACTTTCAGTATCTGCCCGGAACACGGCTATCTGCTGGGAGAACAGTATAAATGTCCTGAATGTAATCAGGTGACTGAGGTATATTCACGCGTGGTGGGCTATCTGAGACCAGTGCAGCAGTGGAATAAAGGTAAAAAGATGGAATTCAAGCTGCGTAAGACATTTAAGGTAGCAAATTAACTGAAAATATATGAAAATTGGCGGGTTTCTAAAATTTAGTTTGATAGATTTTCCTCATAGAATTGCCGCAGTGGTTTTTACCCAGGGCTGTAATTTCCGTTGTCACTATTGTCATAATCCGGAATTAGTACTTCCCCGCAGATTCCAACTGCCAATCCCGGAAAAAGAAGTATTAGAACTGCTAAAAGATCGTTATGGTCGACTTGATGGAGTTTCCATAACCGGAGGAGAACCTCTGATGCAGCCAGATTTGGAAGACTTTGTCCTGAAGATCAAACAAATTGGCTATGAAGTTAAATTAGATACCAATGGCTATTATCCAGCGATTTTAAATAAAATTATCCGCCAGAATTTGATAGATTATATTGCTATGGATATCAAGGCAGCACCTGGTAATTATCCTCAAATTTGCGGGATACCTCTCAATTTTGATTATATTACCAGAAGTATGCAGATTATCCGTGAGAGCGGTTTACCCTATGAATTTCGCACTACCTTGGTGAAAAATCTTCATACCAGAGAAGATGTTATAGCAGTTGCCAGATTATTGCAGCCGCAGGATAATTATGTAATGCAGAATTTTCGTGCAACAAAAAGAGTGGGGCATAAGGATCTGCCTTTGGCAACTTTTGAAGCTGAAGATCTGAAAGATTTCGAGATTATCTTACAGGAATATAATCTAAGATATACAATCCGCTAATCCAGAATAATAACAAATTAAGCAGAGTAACAACCGATATCGTAGAAAATGAGAAAGAATACTTGATTACTTCCGAGCTGCCTGGTTTGGAAAAGAAAGACGTGAGAATCAGCATAGATAAGAATCAGTTAGTAATCGAAGCCGAGATCAAGGCAGAAATGGATAAGGGAATTCTCAATGTTCATATTCCCAAATGAGAATCGCTCAGGTTAGGTTAAAGTACTCCCTGAATCAGGTTAACCTAAAATCCCGGTGAGGAATATTCCTCTCCGGGAATTTACTTCATATAACTAAATATAAATATTGAGCGAGATCATTCCAGATCATATTTCTTTATCCTTCGATCAAGAGCTTGACGAGTGATATTTAGTAATTGTGCTGCCTGAGATTTATTATAATCAGCTTTCTTGAGAGCAAGGGAAACCAGGTTCTTTTCCATATTATCGAGATTGAAATCAGCATTTTGCATAGAAGCAGGGTCGATTTTTGGGAAAGGCGTATCTGAATGAAGGTTAAGGTTAGGGAAATCATTTATCGTGATCTTATTTGAATCACACAAAATCACTGCCTTTTCAATAAAGTTTTTAAGTTCTCTCACGTTTCCCGGGAAATCATAATCCTGGAGAATTTCATACACTTTTTCATCAACATCAGTGATTTTTTTCTTTAATCTGAGAGAGATTTTTTTTGTATAATATTCCACGAGAGGAGAAATATCCTGGGGACGGTTACGCAGCGGAGGGATATTGATCTCAAAAGTATTTAATCTGTGATATAGATCAAGCCGGAATCCTTTTTCAGATAGCAAACCTGGTATATCCTGATTAGTGGCAGATATAACTCTTACATCAACAGGAATTTCTTTATGTGTGCCCACTCGGGTAACCTTTTTTTCTTCCAGTACCCGCAGCAGTTTTCCCTGCAATGCCAGTTTCATATCAGCAATTTCATCAAGAAAGAGAGTACCCTTATCAGCAATTTCAAACATTCCACTACGATGATCTTCAGCACCGGTAAAGGCACCTTTTTTGTGACCAAAAAACTCACTTTCAAATAAAGATTCAGGGATTGCTGAGCAATTAACAGCATAAAAATAATTTTTAACGCGGGGACTAAGAGCATGGATTCCGCGAGCTATGAGTTCTTTACCAGTACCGCTTTCTCCAGTTATCAACACCGATGTATCAGGATATTTTGCCACTTTGCCCATTAGGTTGATTATATCCTGCATTTTATTGCTGGTACCAATGATCTCTGGTCCAATATTATCAAGCAATTCGCGATTGATAAGAGAATAATTCAATTCCATTTTCTGAAGCTGATTTTCTGTAGAGCGTAATTTCAGGTGGGTTTTTACTCGAGCAAGAAGTTCCAGATGTTTAAAGGGTTTACCTACATAATCCACAGCACCCAGTTCAAATCCCTTGATCACATCTTCGGTATTAGTTTTACTGGTTAAAAAGATAAGAGGGATTTCAGCAGTTTGAATAGATTCTTTTAACTTACGGCAAACCTCATATCCATCCATTTCAGGCATCATGATATCTAGCAGGATAAGATCAGGCAGTGACTGTTTTACAAGATGTAAAGCCGTTTCTCCACTGGAAGCTACAATAACTTCATAACCTTCAGTTTCCAGCTTGCGCGATAGTATTTTAAGGTTGATGGGTTCATCATCAATGATCAGAATATGCTGTTTGTTATAATCAGCGAATTTTTGATTTTTCATAATTACCAGCCTTTGTCTTTAGTTGATAAGCCTCAGAGGCTTTTTGAAGTATTTCCAGTAGGTTCTTCTTTTCAAAGGGTTTTGTGAGATAAGCATCACAATTCTCCTTAAGAAAGTTATCATCTGTTTCTTTAAATACATAGGCAGTAAGAGCAACTACAAATATCTCCGCAAGCTGTGGATTGCTCCTGATCTGCTTTAAAGTTTCAATGCCATTCAGAACAGGCATCTGAATATCCAGAAAGAGTAGATCATATTTATTTTCGTGAAGTTCATCAAGTGCTTTTTGACCATTATCAACAATGGTGCAATTGAGTTTGAAGTGACGCAGAAAATCTCTGATAACAGCCTGATTAATGGGATTATCTTCTGCAACAAGTATATTTAGGGGTGAGAATTGAAGAACATTTTTGTGAGATGAGACCTGAGAGAAAGCGGGAATAACACCAATGAATTTACGAGGCAGTAAATAGAGAATTTCATTTATGGCAGCAAGTTCACGCTGGATAACTTCCGGATGATGATCCTGTTTATTGTTTCGCATTTCTTCCAGAATCAGGCTTGCTTTATTTGATATCTCATAAATGCAGGTTTGTCCAGTAAATCCCTTCAGGCTGTGTGCAATTTCTTCAATTTTTTGATGCTGGTTTTCTGAAGCAGCCAGATTAAGGTTTTTTACTTTGTCCTGCATCCGCAAAATTGCTTCAAAGAGAACATCTTCCAAACCTGGATTATCGAGTTTAAAATTATTCTTCCAGATCTTGATCATTTCCTTACCTTTATGCTCGATATGTTCACAGAATAAATTGATGAAGTCTAAGAAATCCTTAGGTTTCAAGGTAAGATCATGGAATTTCTGAAGTGGTTGATAGAAATTTGCCTGAATAAGTTTCTTGGCAATTACAAAGAATAATTTACCGTTTTTAAAAATATAAAATATCTTAGGCTTGAACCGGGTACGGTAATCATTAGCCAAAAAATCAGTAAGTTTCAGTTTCAAAGCTTTATTCAATTCCTGAGGGATCAAAATGAGATCTGACATAAGGAATTCATTATCAGGTAAATTATCAGGTTTTAACCACATTGCATTTATCTGACTGCTCTCACACCAGATCTGTAATGCTTTTTTGTGTTCCGGATTAAGATAATATATTCCCATTTTCCTGGCAGGATATTTATTCTTTATTTGCGAAAGACTACTGTCAGATTGCCATTTAATCACAGGAAGAGGAATTGTCATCGAGAATCTTGAGCCCTTACCGGGTTCACTTAATACAGTAATTTCTCCTTTCATCAGGTGAACAAGATTACGACTAATTGCCAATCCCAATCCAGTACCTTTCTGCTGGTTGAAATCCTTATCATAGAGCTGTTCAAATGCATCAAATATGTGTTGCTGCTGATCAAGAGGAATGCCTATCCCGGTATCGATCACGCTAAAGATTGCCTGATCATTATAGTAGCTGTATTCCAGAGTGACAGATCCTGTTTCAGTGAATTTAATAGCATTGTTCATCAGATTTATCAGCACCTGATTGATCCTGAATTTATCACCCATCACCAGTTCAGGAATTTTACTGAGTGGTTTTATATTCAGGTCAAGATTTTGATCTCCTGCTTTCACAAGCATCATATAATATAAAGTCATAACCAGGTCATCAATTGAGAATTCATCATTATCAGCTATAATTTTTCCTGCTTCCAGTTTTGAGAAATCCAGAATACCATTGATCAGCGTTAGCAGATGTTTTCCACTTTGACGGATCATATTGAGTTTTTCCCTTTTCACGGCATCTGTTTCTTCTTCATAAAGCAATTCTGAAAAACCGATAATAGAATTAAGGGGAGTGCGGATTTCATGGCTCATATTGGCAAGGAAGGTGCTTCTGATCTTCATTCTCTGCTGCGCCTGTTGAGCCATATTTTCAGCGCTTTTACGCTGAATAGAAAAATTTATGGTTTTCAGCAGCAATCTGCTGTCCAGGGTTGAAATATCCAAATAGTCAAGAGCTCCTGCGGCTATTAGAAGCTCAGCCCGTGTTCTATTATAATAATTATCTACCAGTATGACCGGCATCTGTGGGTAATCTTTACAGAAATTAACTACAGCTTCATCTTTTAATTCATTGATACAAAGTACAATGATATCAAAGTCTTTTTCTCTTATTTCTTTTGCAATCCGGCTGAGGCTGCTGTGTGAAATTATTCTGATTTGTTGAGCACCAAAACTGAGCATGCTTTCCACGGCAGTACGGTTGGCAATCTTATTACTTAGCAGTAATAAATTTATTTCCTGATCCCATTGAAACTCACTGTTTTTAATCAAATTATCACCTCACGCTAACTGGGACTAACATTTGCTGAGCAGATATTTTATTGTCAATAAAGAAAAAGTTTATCAGTTGTTATTATGTGATATTTCCGTGGTATAATTGGCTGTAGAAGATATTGAGAGTATCATTTCGAGGGTAGTTTTACAGGATAAATATCGCCAATAACAAAAAAAGCTTGAATAAAATACGGTGTTCCTGGATTTTGTTTTAATCATAAAAATATGAATGTGAGATATATTGGAGGAAATTTAGATGTTTGAAATGATGCGGAGAAATGCTAAGCCTATCTTTTGGGTAGTTGCGATTATTTTTATAGTAGGAATGGCTTTTATGAGTGGTACAGGAGTATTTACCTCGAAGACGCCTTTCCTTGCCAAAATTGAAGGACAAAAGATCACTTATACTGATTATAAGCAGATGCTTCAGCGTGCTTATGGCAAATATGCAGAAGAGAATCCTGACACGGAAATCGATGATGCAGTAATGGATAAGATCAATAATGACACCTTTAAGCAATTAAAGGATGAGATCATTATGAACAAAGCGATCAAGAAGTATCGCATTAAGGTTACTGATGATGATGTAATTGAAAAATTAAATAATCCAGGTGATAATGTAAAACAAATTTCTGGTTTACAAACTGATGGTAAGTTTGATATGGACAAGTATAATGACGCCTTGATGAATGATGATCAGTTTGGTCAATACCTTGAAGCGTTATATCGTAATTCAATACCTTATGAGAAACTTTACAGCAGGATAAAGAGTGAAGTTGTGATCACTATGGACGACGTAAAGGAAGATTATATCAATAAAAATGATAAAGCTGATGCTAAGATCATCTTTTTTGATGCCAAAAAAATCAAAAGTGTGGAAGTTACTGACGATGAAATTACCGCATATTATGAAGAAAACAAAGAAGATTATAAAAAAGATCCTGCCAGAAAGTACAAATATGTGAAACTGTCACTGGAAGCATCTGATGCTGATAAAAACAGGGCAAAAACAAGAATAGATTCAATCTATGCCAAAGTAACTACCGAGAATTTTGCTGATATGGCAATTGAATATTCTGAAGGTCCTTCTGGACCAAACGGTGGAGATCTTAACTGGTTTGGTAGAGGCAAAATGGTCAAAGAATTTGATGAAATGGTTTTCAAAATGGCTGTTGGCGATATTTCAAAACCAATTTTAACTCAATTCGGATGGCATATTATCCATAAGCGCGATATACGCAAAACTGAAGACGGACAGGATGAAGTGCTTGCAAGTCACATCTTGATCAATGTAGAACCCAGCCAGCAGACCAAAGACAATCTGAGTGTAATTGCCATGGATATCTATGATCTTGCTGAGGAAGTGGGACTTGATTCTGCTGCCAGCCAGATGAAATATGAAGCAAAAGAGACCAGAGAGTTTTATGCAGATGCCACTTATATTTCTGGAATAGGCAGAGAAGAAAGCCTGGTGAAATTTGCTTTTGATAAAAAAGTGGGAACAGTAGCAGAACCCATTAAGCAAACAGATGACAGCTATATGATCGCAGAAATTTCTTATGAAGTTGGTGAACATTATCAGGATCTGGAAGAAGTAAAGTCCAAGATTAAAAGAACCCTGGAAACCAGTAGGAAAGCCGAAGTTGTATCAGCAAAAGCAGATTCATTCATGACAGCTTATCAACCGGAAGAATACCTTGCTAAAGCAGAGGAAGAAGGCTGGGAAATCGTGGATGCTACAGAAGTGACCATTGATAAAAGTATTCCTAAGATTCGGAAAGTAGATGAACTTAATAAAGCGATTCTTGATCTGGTTATAGACCAGCATACCGACTTGATCAAGGATGATAATGGTGCTTATATTGCTTTCATAACTTCTCGCACAAAACCTGATATGGAGAAATTTGAAACTGATAAAGATTCACTGCTGGAAACATTGCAGGAAACCAAGGAAACTGAACATCTCAATGAGTGGTATCAGGATATGATCCAGAATGCAGAAGTGATTGATAATCGCAGTGTGTATGATTTATAAATCTTAAATAGAAGCTAACAATAAAAGAGACCTGGATTTCCAGGTCTCTTTTTTTTTACAATAATTTGTCGTGTGATCCTCTGCTAATGGGCAGCTCTGATTCTGTTTTGTCAGTCATCCTGGCTATCCATTTTCGGGAAAGAAGCTTAATGATCTCTCCAATATGGTTTCTGTTTACTATATTGCTTCTGTGAAGTCTGATGAAGTCCTTGCCGAGTTTGCTTTCCAGTTCAGCTAAGGATATATTCACAATATAACTTTTATCATAAAGATGGATTCTGGTGTATTTGCTGTCAGACCTCAGAAAGTAGATGTCTTTGTGATCCACAAATATAATGCGGTTATTGAAAGGAATAGCCAGTTTTGTACTCTTTGTGAGATCATTAAGCAGGGATTCGATCAAGGAATTTCGGTCAGGATTTTGAGAGTAATGCTCAAGTTTATTTAAGGCATTTTTAATTTTCTGCTGAGTTATTGGCTTCAATATATAATCAATTGCATGTGTATCAAATGCTTTTAAAGCGTATTCACTATATGCTGTAGTGAATATTACCAGTGGTAAATACTCAAGTTTGGCTAGAACTTCAAATCCAGTAAGACCAGGAATCTGAACATCAAGGAAAACAATATCAGGTTTTATTCTGTTTATAGATTCCAAAGCATCTATACCATTTGCTGCTTTGCCAATAATCTCCAGTCTATCTGCGTACTTACTGAGAAGCCTTTCCAGGTTCTGCATGGCTATAGGTTCATCTTCGACTAAAAAAGTCCTGTATTTCAAAGTTTTCCTCCCTTAGAGATTTCTATTTTCGCCAAAGTGCCACCATACTCTGCTAATAAAGTAAATACGGCATTTTTCTGATATTGTATTCTGAGTAGTTCGCGCAATGTGGAAATACCAGTTCCTTCTGAATAACTGGTATTCAGTTTGCTCCCTGTATTGAATACAGATAAGATAAATTTCTCAGATGTCTCATTAAGCAGAACTTCTACCTTGCCGCCATCAATGCTTTTTGCCACGCCATGTTTGATAGCATTTTCTACCAGAGTCAAAAGGAGAAGAGGAGGGAGTTGCAAATTTTCAATGTTATTATCAATCTTGAATTCCAGACGCTCTCCAAAGCGGATTTTCTCAATATTCAGATAATCTATAATGGCTTTAAACTCAGAATTAAGGCTGATCAGGGATTGTTCGGTCATCTGCAGATTGTATCTAAGAAGCTCTGCTAATTGCTCGATCATTTCTTCAGCTTTTGCCTGGTTTGAGTAGATCAATCCCGCTATTGAGTTCAGAGTGTTAAATAAAAAATGCGGATTTATTCGGCTCCTTAAGGAACTAAGCTCTAATTGTGTTCGAGCCTGCTTTTCTTTCCAATATTTGATTTTATTTGTTTCAGCTCTGTGTATCAGAGAAAAAATTGTATAACCAGTAATTCCAAATATGAGACTGATAGATAGAAAAAATATCAGGTTTACTGACTGGAAGAAATTTACTTGCACATTTAATAATTTAGAAACGATAATAGTGCCTATAATACCGCCTGTCACTCCACCTGCCATGATCAAAAGTGCAGTAAACAATATCCATAAAAATTTTGGCAAACCCTTGAGGTTAAATGTTACCAGCAACAGCATGATAGCAAATCCTATGCTGTTTGAGTATAACAGGTTGATCAAAAATCTCCTTAGCATCAGGTTTACATCTTCAAAGCCACCTAGAAGCGTGAGTAATATACTTATTACCAGGTTGATCAGGATGAGTGTTAATATCTTTTTCATAGTTAATGGCGCTTATCTTCTTTCTCTTTTCACAATGGCTTTAATTTCTGGGATCAAAAAGTCTCTACTGCTAAGCTTAAATTCGTTACCTTCAGCAAGGTTTACTATTAATTCCTGCTTACTGTATTGAACATGGGGCCAGTGACAGATCTCTGCACAAACCACGAATTCTTTTTTTAGGGAAATATTACCTTCATTATCCATAAAATCCCAATAGAAGGTATGTCTGCCACAATTAATACTGGCTGATGTTACTGCTTTAATGCCTTCAAACTTGGATTTGTCTGCCCACTGGGGAAGATGTTCCTGCTTTTCTTTTACAGAAGCAGCAAAACCTGAAACATACAGCGTCTTGAGATAATTGCCTTCACTATCTTCTATCCAGACCGCTGTTTGAGGCTCTATCTGATCCCTGTAACCCAATCTGATATCTACTTGCAGATAGTCTCCTTCTGGTGGCGTTTGCTGCACTGGGCTTGTGGTCTCAATAAACCTGGGTAAAAATTCTTCTCTATGTCTCTCTGTTTCTGCCAGATAGCCATCTTCTGCTAATTCATTAACTTTGCGGGTTAGAATTGCCTGTTCTTTCAGGTAATTTGCTTTGGTTTGCATTTCTTGAGAGCTGGCATTTTCTGCTAAGTAGGTAAGATCCTGTATTCCCGTTTCCAGACTGTTAACAAAGAAAGGCAGATTGATAGCTACTGAACCGCGTAAAAAGCGTATCTCTTCGTCCTTTGGGGCAAGTTCCACACAGTGAGACAGCACTTCAAATACTTCATTGGCAATACCGGCTCTGTTTGTTACATCATCCTGGATGCTTTCATCATATCCCTGCTCAGCTATTTTTCCCAGTGTCTGAGCCAGCAACAGGTGCAATTGCAAGTTATCTGGATTCTCTTTAGCTGCCTGACGAAAATGAACAACTGCAACAGACAGATCTCCAGCTTCCATACTCTTCATACCCTGTTCATAACTGCCCTCAGTTTTTTTTTCCTCTTCTTTTTCTGATAATTCAGCATAGATGGTTTTTGCCTGCTGGTAAAACTGTGTATCTCTTCCATAAGTTACCACAAATTTCAGAGCTGCTTTTGCTGCTTCAATATCACCCGCTTTCTGATGCCCAATTCCCAGATAATAACTTGTTACCATGTATAATTGCTGGTCTGAACCGTAATTTTTTTGCACATTTTCCAAATTGGCTATTCCCTGTTTCAATTTACCAAAGAATTTGGGAACGCTAACACATAGAATACCTCGATTAAGCAATGCCTTCATATGTCCTGGCTCCAAGGCAAGAGCTTCGTCAAACTGTTCAAAAGCCTTATTAGTAAGCATCCCTGCCTTCATCATGCTTTCCTGTCCGGCTCGCTGGCTCAAATATGAGCCATATTGGGCATGAGCATCTGCTGATTCCGGATGAGTTTCCACTATATCTTTCATCATTGATGTGGCTTCTTTCAAATTTCCCTTAGCAGCTTCTTCCTCTGCCAGATTGATCTCATCATGAATATCGGCAGTACAGATCACTGCCCATAAACAAATAAGTACAATAATAATTTTTTCCATTTCTACCTCCGATGCATATATCTTACTCAGTATCAGCGGCAGGTCAAAACAAATGCGATAAACGGAACATATCATGTCCCGAACTGGCACTTTTATGATGTAAAGTGTAAAATTAAAGTTTTTACACTAATTATATATCGGGAGTTAGATAGATGCTATAAATTCTCTGGCTTTCTGCAGGGCTTGATCTATTTTGGCTATGTCTTTTCCGCCGGCTTGTGCCATGTCTGGTCTGCCACCACCTTTTCCACCAACTATTGCTGCCACATGGTTAACGATCTTGCCTGCCTGGTATTTTGAAGTCAGACTGGCTGATACTATCACCAAGATAGAAACTTTATTATCCACATCAGCTATAAGTACGCTAATCCCGTTTTTAAGTTTATCCCGCATCTGATCACCCAGCGGACGCATTTCCTTGCTGCTTTTTATTTTGATGCGGCTTATCACGCATTTAATGCCATTTATTTCTTCTGCTTTTGCCACCAGGTCATCA
>Ga0208648_1001214_pt1 | contig 22097 bp, 18 predicted proteins | sample AntAceMetag02UKL_FD_184772 | JGI IMG/M metagenome (GOLD analysis project Ga0208648, IMG submission 184772) | Saline lake microbial communities from Ace Lake, Antarctica - Antarctic Ace Lake Metagenome 02UKL (SPAdes) (version 2) | ecosystem: Environmental > Aquatic > Non-marine Saline and...
TAATGAATCATTTTTATAAGGAAAGCTTTCTATTTCTATGTCAGCATTTTGTTCTTCGAAAAACCTTATACAAAAATTCTCAAATTTAAGTGCAAACAATTCGCTTATTCTTATTAAACCAATGAATAAATTTCTTATCAGTAATTTCGTTTTGTTTTGGAATATAGAAAGCAATATATAGAATTGTCTTTTCATCGAAAAATTTAGCATTTAAGTAAATTATTTGGCTTAAATTGATTTTTAACTAAACATAGATATTCATTAATTCAAATTTCTTTTTGAAGCAAAACTAATATCTTAAAACACACATGTCAAGTTATTTAAGTTATTAATTTTACTTAAATTAATCATTAAGTTGCTTAATTATATTAACTGAAGAAACTTCGATTATTTTATTTTACAAAATTTTTTGCTTAATTATTTGCTTAATTAAATTTAATAATTTAATTTTAGCCCTGAAATTTTATTGTAAAAATATGGCTGATTTTTTTTCATTTATCGACCAGCAAATAGTAAACATTTTAAAAATATCCGATTCACTAATTCCTGGAATTGAAAAAGTTGTAGCCATTTACTTTGATCAATCAATTAATGACATTTATGCAAAATCATTAAAAAGGAATTCTTCAGGTATACAGATTGAAGATTTATTAATTGAAGGAAGTAAAGACGCTCTAAAAAAGTTAAGGGTTGAAAAAGAAGCTGTTAACTGGTATAGAAAGGAAGAACTTCCTTTTGAAATAAAAGAGGGTAATAAAGTTAAATTGGAAATTTTTGATGAATTGGAGAATGTTGTCTTGCTTCTGCGTTTTTTCAATGACAATGATGAAAAATATGATCTTTTATTTTTTTACTTTAATGAAAATGCAGGAAATTTCGAAATATCCAATAGTAGCAATGCCTTAAGTGTTAAAAATAAAAGCATTATAGAGTATCTCTTGTTAAATACCATAAAAACCATTATTAAAACTAATCAAAATGACTTTCGAGTATTACATTTACTAATTGAAGACAAAAGTTTAAGTAACCAAAACAATTTTTCACTGAATGAAGAACTTAAAAAAATGAAAAGAAGGTCTGCCCAAATTCTCGGAGATTTGTGTAAAACTTATGTTAAGGAATTCTCAGCTCAACGAAACAAAGAATTCAAGCTTTCAGATGGTGCATTGCTTAAAATTGGTGATTATGATGGCGACATTAAAAATTTAAAACCTACCATTGAAAGAAGCATTTCTTGCATTGAAAATACGAATTTTGATAATGATAAAGATGTTTTTATAATTAATGAGTGGGATATTAATTTTTTCGATTATGATATAAAAATTAAACCGAGTGAGAAAAAGCTTGAAATTCCAAATAAATATACTAAAACGATTTTATTGTTAGACAAGCTTGAAAATGCCTCGCAAGAAGTTAAATCAAAAAATTATGGATTGACAAGTGCTAATGTCGGGAAGGCCCTCCCCGCCCCTATCTCAGCTCCGGCTATTTCAGATGCATTTAAAAAACATCGAAAAAAAATCTTATACTTATTAAAAAAACATCCTGATAAATGGAGGATTATAAGAAATGAATTCAGGCCTTTATTGAATATTATTACTGCGAAACCGGATTTGGAGGATTTAGATAAATCGGAAAAAAGTACTTGATATTTTTTATGTTTTTTAAGAAATAAAAACATAACTTTGTAAGAAATAAGTAAAAAATGGCACTTTACAAAAAAACTGAAGAAGAATCGGAAGTAACGGAACCACTCGAACAATATGCAGAACCGCTGAGCTTTCAAAAGATTTGGTTAATGTTTCAGGAAACTAATAAGCAATTCAAGGAAACGGATAAGCAGATCAAAGAAACGGATAGAATGCTTTCGGAAAGATTCAAGGAAACAGATAAAAAAATCAAAGAATTGTCAGCACTTTTTACTTCTCAATGGGGAAAATTGGTTGAGTCGCTTGTGGAAGGTGATTTGATTAAATTATTAAAAGAAAAAGGTATTCCGGTTGAACGAACATTACAACGTGTGAAAGGAAACCATAAGGGTCAAAATTATGAGTATGATATAATTGCAGTTAACGGAGCCGAAATCGTAATTGTTGAAGTGAAAACAACATTGCGGCCACAAGATGTAAAGGATTTTCAAAAAAAATTATGGAAAGCAAAAAAATATATGCCGGATTATAAAGGTAAAGCAATATGTGGATGTGTTGCATATATAACTGCCGATGGAGCAAGCGGCCAAATGGCCGAAAAGCAAGGCTTATATGTAATTAAAGCAACAGGAGGAAGTGCTTCTATTATTAACCAGCAGGGTTTTGAGCCTAAAAAATGGTGATATAATTTATGGGTGAGTATAATCAGTCAAGATTCATCAATTCCCATACTTTATCCATTTCCAGAGTTCTTTATAATTTACATTCTTACCATACATTAATATACCGGTTCGGTAAATTTTTGCAGCAAGCCAGGTAGTTGATAGAAACCCTATCACTAACAAAAACATAGATAAAAATAAATCAAAATAAGGTACTCCGAAAGGAATTCTAACCATCATTATTATTGGTGAAGTAAAAGGGATTATTGATAGCCAGAATGCAAGAGAACCTTCAGGGTGCTCAATTACAAACTGTGCCAATATTAATGATAAAATCAGCGGAATTGTTATGGGCAACATGAATTGCTGTGTATCGGTTTCATTATCAACAGCCGATCCGATTGCTGCAAATAATGCTCCGTAAAGTAAGTAACCTCCAATGAAATAGAAAATAAATGAAAGTATCATTATTTCGAAATTAATTGAAGCAATTGCCTCAAAAACCTTTGACATCTCATCGCTTGTTTCAGGAATGGTTTGAGTATTTAAATTTTGCCCAAAGCCGCTATTTTCCATAAGCAGCTCAGAATTTTTGTTAGGAAGATTCTCTGGAAATATTACCTGAAAAACACCAACAATCGTAAAAGTTAAAATTATCCATAATAAAAACTGTGTCAGCCCTACCATTGCAATTCCGAGTATTTTTCCAAACATCAATTGAAATGGTTTTACCGAAGAAACAATTATCTCGACAATCCGGCTGGTTTTTTCTTCAATAACTCCCCGCATTACCTGAGCACCAAATAGAAAGATGAAAAAATAAATCAAAACACCTGAAAAAATTCCTAAAACCATGCTTAATTCAGTAAATGTTTTCTCCTCTTCACCTTCTCCTATTACTTTTATGGTAGTCAGGTTTATTGAAGTTTTAATGGATTTTGGAATATCTAATGCAATTTTTCTGTCGTCCGCTGACAAATTCAACCTGTCAATATTATAAATAAGTTTTTCACCTTCAATTTCCTTATTCATAACCCTTTTTACATAACTTTTTACATTAATATTAGGCTGAAGATTTGAATATAAAACAGCCGAAGTAGGTAGTGCAAGCTGTGTTTTGGGGATGTAGAGCAAAGCATAATCTTCATTTTTAAGCATTTGGTCTTTGGCTGAATTTAAATCGGTATAAACGTAATGAAAAATAATATCATCCGAATTTTTAAATTTATCATGAAAAAGCCCTGTTTCGTCTAAAACCCCAATCAATTTTTTTTCGCTCCCTGAATGTTGTGCAATAAAAACAGGGACAATAAACAAAGCTGCCATCAATATAGGCCCGATAATCGTCATAATTATAAAGGATTTTTTCTTAACTCGTGTTAAGTATTCTCTTTGAATTATCAGTAATATTTTGTTCATTTTATTTGGTTTGGAGTTTTGGTTTCGAGCAATTTGTTGTTCCTTGTTCCTTATTCCTTGTTTCTTGTTTTTTATTCTTTGTTTAATATTTTTTATTATTTGGTTTCGGTTTTCCGCTTATTTCTTTATTTTCCAACATTTTCACTTACCTTTTTAATAAATATTTCATTCATTGTTGGAATAATTTCTTTAAAGGAATTAATTGTAAGATAAGGTAAAAGGTTTTGAATCAATTCGTTTGGGGATGTTTTCATGGGTATTTTAATTTTAACGGAATTCGAAGTATCAATATTTTTTTTATCAATTATTTCGTATTCGGGATTTAGGATAGTATTTAAATCTTCATTAAAACCGGAAAATATTATTTCAAATGTATTTGATTTATATTGATTTTTTATTTCTTGAACTTTTCCGTCGAGGATTTTTTTAGCATTATCAATTAAGGCAATATGGTCGCAAAGTTCTTCAACCGAGGACATATTATGAGTCGAAAAAATTATTGTTGCTCCATTTTTACGAAGATTTAAAATTTCATCTTTCAGAATATTTACATTTATGGGGTCGAAACCACTAAAAGGCTCATCGAAAATTAATAGCTCAGGTTGGTGGAGTATAGTTACAATAAATTGAATCTTCTGCTGCATTCCTTTCGATAGTTCTTCGACTTTGCGGTTCCACCAATTAAGAATATCAAATTTCTCGAACCAATATTTTAATTTTTTAATTGCATCGGTTTTATTGATTCCTTTTAAACGAGCCAAATAAATTGCTTGTTCCCCGACTTTCATTTTTTTATACAATCCTCTTTCTTCAGGCAAATAACCAATAAGTTCAACATGTTTTGGTTTCAGTTTTTCGCCTTCAAAAAATAATTGGCCATCATCCGGAGCGGTAATTTGATTTATAATCCTGATGAATGTTGTTTTTCCGGCACCGTTAGGCCCAAGTAAACCAAAAATACTTTGCTTTGGCACAGAAATACTTACTTCGTTCAAAGCTTTATGATTTGCAAATTGCTTAGTAACTTTTTCGGCTGTGAATATATCCATCTAAATAATTATAAAAACGTTTTCAATTCAATCAAATCATTAATTTCATAAGTAATTTCCTCATCGTGAGGTACTTTATTGTAATTCACAAATACTTGGTCTATCCCAATAGTTTTTGCACCGGTGATATCAACTGCGATATCATCACCTATCATCAAACTTTCGTTGGCTTTTGCCGAGGCTTTCGATAAGGAAAATTCAAAAATTTGTTTTTCAGGTTTCTTTGTTCCAGCTTCTTCAGAAGTGATTATGTTTTCAAAATATTTATTTAAATCCGAAATTTTAATCTTTTTGTATTGAACCTCTTCAAACCCATTTGTGATTATGTGAAGCTTATATTTCTCAGATAAATAATTCAAAACCTCATAAGCATGAGGAAATAATCCTGTTTTCAAAGGACTTAAAGTAATATAATCGTATGAAATTTTTTCTGCCAGATTTTTATCAACAACTCCAAAATCCTCTAAAGTCAATTCAAATCTTTTAACACTTAAAACTTCTTTTTTGATTTCAGCTTTTCGATATAATGCCCATAAAGCATCATTATGAAATTTATATTTCGAATAAAATATTTCGAAAGACGTGATACCTAATTCATTTAGCTTATATTTTTCATATATTTCTTGAAAAGTTAATCTGGCATTATTATCAAAATCCCAAATTGTACGATCAAGGTCAAAAAATAAATGTTTATACTTCATATTAAAATGTTCTTATGAAAAAGAGCAAAATTATTTTAAAATTGTGCACCAACGAAAATTATTTTCACATTTTTTAAAAAAACACTTGACAAGCGAGCATTATTGTTGTATTATTGCAATATCATTTTAATATCATTTTAACTCATAAAAAAAATTAATTATGAAAACCGAAAAAGAATTTTTTGCAGCATCAGGTTACTTATTATTATTTGTAACTTTTTTTCTTATCATTCCCCCAATTCTTGGGATAATATTCTTAAAACAAATTTGGCTCATAGCATTTTTAGTTATTGGATTTTTTACTCTTGGTGGTTATTTTGTTGTTAATCCAAACGAATCGAGTGTTTTGATTTTATTTGGGGCTTATAAAGGCACTGTTAAAAAAAACGGATTTTTTTGGGTAAATCCATTTTTCACAAAAAAGAAAATTTCGCTTCGTGCACGAAATCTCGATAGTGACCCAATTAAAGTAAACGATAAAATCGGAAATCCGATAATGATAGGTATCGTTTTGGTTTGGAAAGTTAATAATACTTTTAAAGCAGCTTTTGATGTAGATGATTACACACATTTTGTTAATATTCAAAGCGAAGCGGCTATAAGAAAATTAGCAGGGCATTATCCTTATGATAATTTTGATGACGAACAGTCAGATATAACTTTACGATCGGGTGGTGAGGATGTTAATCATGTTTTAGAAAAAGAACTTGAGGAACGCCTTTCAATTGCCGGAATTGAAATTGTGGAAGCAAGGATCAGCTATTTGGCTTATGCTTCTGAAATTGCCGGAGCAATGCTAAGGCGACAACAAGCCACAGCAATAGTAGCCGCCCGTATAAAAATTGTTGAAGGAGCTGTCAGCATGGTTGAAATGGCTCTTGAACAACTTTCTGAAAAAGAACTTATTGAACTTGATGAAGAACAAAAAGCCGTTATGGTCAGTAACTTAATGATAGTTCTTTGTTCCGATAAAGATGCAAGTCCGGTTATCAACACAGGAACTTTGCACCAATAAGAAGTTGGAAGATAGAAGTCGGAAGTTGGAAGTTGGAAGTAAAATTTCTTCTTGATAGTTTAATTCATTAAAAACATTAGAAGCATTTAATTTACAGAGTTTGAAAATTATGGCTAAGAAAAAAGCATTTGTACTTAGGATTAATCCTGAAATAATGAAAGCAGTTGAGAAATGGGCTGCTGATGAATTTAGAAGTACAAATGGGCATATTGAATGGATAATCACAAAGGCTTTGAAAGAAGCTGGGAGATATAAAATAAAGAAAGATTTGGAAGAGTAGAATGAGGATCAACGCCAATTTGAATATAACGTGGTTTTGATCCTTCAATTCAACTCTTCAAAATGACTAAAATATCGAACACCGATTAACGAATAATGATTTCAGAATTAAGCATCTCCTTACTTTTTACTTTGATTTTTAGCCATTAGCTTTAAGGATATTGCAAAACGCCCTCCTCACTCATTTTTATCAAAAAGCCTTCTCCATGATTACAATCACCAATTCCATTTACCCAAGTAACTCCTATTCTCCTAATTGTTTTTCCATCGGAATTTCTAATAAAATAAAGATCATCATTTAAAATGCTTCCAAATGCTTCCAAAGCATTCATTGTTTCATTTGGTAAATAACTTACAAACTGATAACCGGAATTAAGTTCTATTGGGGTTTGAGGATTAACAGCTAATCCATCAATTGATAAAACATCAGCTTCGTTCATTTTAAAAAGATAGCCTTCTGTGCTTATCCAATCTCCAATACCATTTACCCAGTTTTCACCAATCTTTTTCAGCATTTGCCCTTGTGAATTTCTTACAAAATTAAGATTATCATTTAAGTTATTTTCCAAAACCTCAAGCATATCTGGATTTTCAGGCGAAAGGTTTGATGAAACAAACTGATAACCATTGTTTAAATATATTCCTCGTGAAATACTATCCCCAAATACTTTAAATTTAAAGTCTTCTGCCACATATATTTTTTTATTTTTATGATAAATCCCATTTGGGACTACATTTTGGATTACTTGTGTTAATACCGGATTAGATAAGTCAGCAACATCCAAAACTTGAATTGAGGATCCGTTCCCAACCAATAAATAGTTTTCAATACACTGCATATCTGCCCCATAACTCTGATAAGTTCCAATATGGATTGGATCATTAATGCTGGACAAATCAAAGATTTCAATTCCTCCATTTGAATTAGGATCAACTACTCCTCCAACAAAAGCCATATTCTCACCAACAGCAATTTTTATAGCTATTGCAAGAGGATGATATCCTATCATTGGAGGATTTACCGGATCAATAAGGTCAAAAATCTGCATTCCACCCCAATAACCTGCAACGTATAAATGCTCATCAAAAATCTCAATATCAGGACTCCAATCGTAAACATCAATCAGACCCGCATATAAAGGATTAGCCGGATCTGATACATCAATTACGTCCAAATCCCAAAAAGCATCACCTCCAATATAAACATAATTGTTGTATTTTTCAATTGAAAAACTTAAATCAACAGAAACAACCGGATGATTATAATCTCCTATAGTAAAAGGTAATTCTGGATTATTAACATCAACTATTTTAAGCCCGGTTGAAGACCTGACATATGCAAGATCATTTTCAACAATTATTTCCGCCACATAAATCCCATCCAAACAGTCAGAAATTGTTAGCGGATTGGTAGGATCAGCAACATCAATAATTCGCATCCCATTATAACCATTGGCAACATAAGCATAATTGCCTTCCGTAAATACTTCCTTTGCTTTATCTGTAATAAAATCATTTGCCAATGAAATTTGTTGTAAATCATCAACACTAAAAAAGCCAATCCCAACCGGTGTCTCGTAATCATTATAATCTTTTGTAACTGCTAAAAGATTATTTTCATAACTCAGGCAACTTCCAAAATAACTATAAGAACCAAGTATTTCAGGAGTAGTTGGGTTTTCAATATTTATTACAAATAAACTATCATCCGACATTGCATAGCAAAAGTTTTCATTTACTGAGAGGTCATGTAGCCAATCTGTTTCAAATACACAAACTTGTTGAGGATTTGTTGGGTCACTAATATCAAAAATGTCAAAAGTTTTACCGGCGACATAAGCATAATCTCCTTGTAAATCAATTGCATCTCTTGAGGTGGAATAATCACCAATCCAACATATTAACTCCGGTTCCGTAATCGTGGAAATGTCCAATATTCCAAAGTACCGGTAATTTGCTACCATGTATATGTAGTCATCTCTTACAACTATATCCATAGGATCAATATCTGAAATATGATAAACTAATTGAGGCTCATTCAAATCTGCTATATTATAAAAATTAAATCCACCATCCATGCCTAAAAATAAATAATTACCATTTAGGTAAATTGACAAATTCTGACATCCATTTTCTAATTCTATTGTTTTTATCTCCAATGGATTATATATATCAGAAATATCAATTATTGATAGCATGGGATCATAGATGTTGTTATAAGTTACGAACGCCAAGGTATCTGTTATAAATATTTTATAGACAAATCTATCCGTATAATAACAATTGATAAATTCAGGGTTTAAAGGATCACTAACATCAAGGATTAGCAAACCTGCTTCACTTCCAATATATGCGATGTTGTCTTTAATTTTAACATCATTGCATTTACCGGCATTTAAAAAGCACTCACCGTATTTGTTAAATACAGGTAAATCTTTTTGGCCAAAAAGATGAGCACTTACAAAAAAAATAATCAAATAGAGAAAAACTATTCTTTTCATAACATAAATTTTTTATTAATTGTATACAAGAGCAAAAGTATAAAATATTTTGAATTTTTCAAAAGTGAAAAAAGATTTTTCCCAAAATAATAAAAGAGATTATCTCAAAAAAAATATTTCGTTCTAAATTGCGTTATAAAATAATCTTGAAAAAATAATTATTATTAATTATGAAAAACAAAACTTACTTTCTTTTTAGCTGTTTATTAATTGTTTCTGCATTTCTTTTTTCATGTAGCCCCGAAGATGATGAAAATAACAATGAACCAGACAGGGATAAATTTCTTGGTGAATGGGTAGTAAATGATAATTGCTCAAAAGCAACTTACAAAGTTCAAATTTCCACTGATCCGGACAATAGTATTCAGGTACTTATTTCAAACTTTCTTCTTACTGATGAAACCGCCACTGCAATAGTTGCCGGAAGCACAATCACGGTTCAACAACAAACTTTGCCTAACGGCTGGACAGTTAGCGGAAGTGGGGTTTATTCAACTAATAAGATTGATTGGTCTTATGATTATTCCTACCAGGGAGTTTTGGAAGAATGCACGGCAACTTTTGAAAAGTAGTGTTATTATAAATTGTTGCATATAAGGTTATAAAAATCATTTTTTCAACAGAAAATTGTTAAAGTTTTGTATCTTTGTGTATGATGAAACACGAATCATATAAACTTGGAGTTGAAATTGATAAATTGACTGATTCAATTCTAAATCAGATTAGTGGAGATAGTTTCCAGACAAATATTTCTTTATTAACAAAAATTGATTTAAAGAATATTACAAAATCAAGGGGCTGGTCATTTAATTGGAGGTTTGAATATAACCAAATTGACAGAGAGGTTTATAAGTTGACAATTACTGAAAATCCACATATTGTACAAGGATTAATAAGTTTAAAAGTAAAACCTGATCATGTTTATATGTTTTTATTGGAAAGTTCACCATTTAACATTGGAAAGAATAAACTTTATGTAGGTATTCCAGGGAATTTAGTAGCCTTTGCTTGTAAGTTATCATTTCAAAGAGGATGTGAAGGATTCGTTTCTTTTGAATCAAAAACAAAATTGATTGACCATTATGTAAACATGCTTGGAGCATATCATTTCGGTGGACACCTAATGGTTATTGATACATTAGCAGCAAATAAATTAATTGACAAATACTTTAAAACTTAATATAATGGGAATAGTAAAAGAACCAGAAGGAGTTGATCTTTACATACAAAGTAAGCCCTTGAATAAGAAACACCAAAAAGAATTAAGTGAATATATTGCAAAAAGAAAAGAAGATATTATAAAAAGAAAAAAGAAAAAAACACCATCACAATCTGAGGTTTAGTAAATTTTATGTATTGTATTCTTTTAAAACTATATTACAGATTTATCAGAATTCCTTAAACTATCATTTTTATCAATAATTTCCTTCTTTATAATTAATAATGAGTCGTTAACTTTTTGATAAATTTTTTCAAAAACCTCAATATTGTTTTTATAGTATTCTAAGCTAAGGTCGTATTGATCTTTGGTAATATTAAATTTCTTAAAAATATTTTTGTAATAATAATGCGAATAAAAATCAGTATCCTCATTTTTACCTCGTTTTTTAATTAATGAAGCTTCGATAAGTTGAACATCAATAAGAATATCTATCATTTCTTCAATCGAAATAAGGTTTTTCGGTTTACTTTCTTCGTCAGTTGAAATACTGTTTGTGCAGGAAGAAATGAAAAAACCGAAGTAAAAAATAAAGAATATCTTACTCAATTGTTGCAACTTAGAATTTTTTATCATTAATCACTATTTAATAAAACTTATATGATTGAATGCTTAAAAAGGGAAGCCACCCATTTCGTGTAGTTTTCACAAGCTTTCATTAATTTCCAACCTCAGAAATATATTTAATTCTCATTAATCTAATTTCTTCCTCTGTGTATTCTTCTTCACCTAATTCTTCTAAGGCATCTTCGATTGAATCGGATTCGGCTTCATTAAAAAATTCGTAAATTTCCTCTTCATGGTAAGGATCAATATATTCACTAATATAATATCCGATGTTTACCTTAGTTCCCGATGACACAATACTTTCAATTTCAGAAAGCAACTCGCTAACCGTCATGTTTTTGGCATTTGCAATGTCTTCGAGTGCAAGTTTTCGGTCGATACTTTGAATAATAAAAACTTTTAAACCTGATTTATTAACAACCGATTTGACAATCATATCATTTGGGCGAACTATCTCATTATCTTCAACATATTTTTCAATAAGCTCGAGAAATGGTTGGCCATATTTTCTTGCTTTACCAACACCCACACCTGTAATTTGTTGTAACTCTTCATTTGAAATAGGATATTGGATAGCCATATCTTCGAGTGAGGGATCCTGAAATATAACAAATGGGGGAAGATTTTCGTTTTTTGAAATTTCTTTTCTAAGATCCTTCAATAAAGCAAACAAAACTTTATCAGTTGTGCTCGTTTTATGTCCGCCTCCCATAGCAAAATATTCATCATCAAGATTTTCGTAATCATGATCCTTAGTTAGCATGATTGAATAGGGCTTTTTCAGATATTGCTTTGCTTCAGGTGTAAATTTCAATAAGCCATAGCTATCAATGTCTTTTATTAAAAGCCGTTCAATCAAAGTTTGCCTATAAACCGCATTCCAATATTTCTCATCATGATCCATTCCCCTTCCAAATGCTTTCAGTTTATCGTGTTTAAAGGTTTTAATTGTTGCATTCGGTTTACCAACTAAAACATTAACCATGTGTTTCGTTTTGAAAAGTTGCTTAACTTCCAAAACTGCTTCCAGGGCAATTTTAACGCTGTCTTTCCCCTCAAATTTTTCTTTAGGGTGCAGACAGTTATCGCAATTATGACAATTCTCATCTTCATATCCTTCGCCAAAATAATGCAGTAATTGTTTTCTGCGACAAATTGAAGACTCGGCATAAGAAACGGTTTCGATAAGAAGTTGTTTTGCGATTTCCTGTTCGGCAACAGGTTTTCCCTTCATAAACTTCTCAAGCTTAATAATATCGTCATAACTATAAAAAACAATACAATTACCCTCGCCATCATCACGGCCCGACCTGCCGGTTTCCTGATAATATCCTTCAAGGCTTTTAGGAATATCATGATGAATTACAAAACGAACATCAGGTTTATCAATTCCCATCCCAAAAGCAATTGTTGCAACAATCACTTCAACATCTTCCATTAGGAACCTATCCTGATTGTTTCTTCGTGTGTTCGTGTCAAGTCCTGCATGATAAGGCAAGGCTCTTATTCCATTAACTTGGAGAGTTTCTGCAACTTCTTCAACTTTTTTTCTACTCAAACAATACACAATTCCGGATTTTCCGGGTTGAGATTTTATGTATTTTATTATTTCCTTAATAACTTCTTTGGTTTTAGGACGAACTTCATAGTATAAATTCGGCCTATTAAATGAAGACATAAATATATTTGCCTCCGTCATATTAAGATTCTTTTGAATATCGTGTTGAACTTTTGGTGTTGCAGTAGCTGTTAAAGCAATTAGCGGAACATCTTTTCCAATTTCATCGATTATCGGACGTAGCCTTCTGTATTCGGGCCTGAAATCATGACCCCATTCAGAAATACAATGAGCCTCATCAATAGCATAAAATGCAATTGGTAAACCTTTAAAAAATTCGATATTTTCTTCTTTTGTAAGTGATTCGGGTGCAACATACAATAATTTCGTCTTTCCAGCTACTAGGTCTTCCTTCACCTGAGTTATTTCCTGCTTTGACAAGGAGGTATTCAATACGTGAGCAATTCCTTCTTCTGATCCGAAACTACGAATTGCATCAACTTGATTCTTCATTAAAGCTATTAAGGGTGAGATTATTATTGCCGTTCCCTCATTCATTAATGCCGGAAGTTGGTAGCACATTGACTTGCCTCCACCGGTTGGCATTATTACAAAAGAATCATTTCCATCCAGAACATTATTAATTATAGCTTCTTGATTTCCCTTAAAGCTCTCAAAACCAAAAAACTTCTTCAATAACCCTATCAACGATTTATCTTCCTGTCTTTTCATTTCTTTGATTCGTTAAAATAGAATATTTTTAATCAATCCATTTATACATTGAAATTTTTATACAACTGATAAAATATAATTTTATTATTAATGTTAATTAATTAATCAATTTTTTCACCATCAATTTTTGGTGTTTTTAACAAATATAATAATAAAAATCAAAACAAAATTAAATAACATTTTTTTTTTTAACGTGGAAGCAAAAAAAAACATAAAAAGAATTGCATTAAAAACAATCAACACCGAAGTTGATGCAATATTAAATTTAAAAAATTCAATAAATGATGACTTTACATCCTGCGTTGAATTAATTTTTAGATCTAAAGGAAGGATAATTATTACAGGTATCGGAAAAAGCGCAAATATTGCAACTAAAATTGTTTCAACTTTAAATTCGACCGGCACTCCTGCAATATTTTTACATGCTGCCGATGCAATTCATGGCGATTTAGGAATAATCCGTGATGATGATATTATTATTTGCTTGTCGAAAAGCGGAGAGACGCCTGAAATAAAAGTTCTTGTTCCTCTGATAAAATTACGAGGAAATAAACTTATTTCTATTGTCGGAAATATTAATTCGTATTTAGCCATGCAAGCTGATTTTGTGATAAATTCAACAGTTGAGAAAGAAGCCTGTCCGAATAATCTTGTACCAACATCCAGCACAACGGCTCAATTGGTTCTCGGCGATGCTCTCGCTATTTGTCTTTTAGAGCGTAGAAATTTTACAGCGAGCGATTTTGCAAAATTTCATCCCGGAGGAACGCTTGGAAAAAAATTGTATTTAAGAGTCGTTGATCTATATAAAAATAATGAAGTTCCGCAGGTCAACGAGCACGATGATATTAGAACTACAATTTTAGAAATATCATCAAAACGGCTGGGTGCTACGGCTGTAACTAAGGAAAATAAAATTATCGGAATAATTACCGACGGAGATTTAAGAAGAATGCTTCACACAAAATCATCAATTGAAAATATCGAAGCAAAAGAAATAATGGCAATAAATCCGAAAACAATTGATGAAGATGAACTTGTTATAAATGCTCTTGATATTATGAGAAAAAATAATATCACTCAACTTCCGGTTACACAAAATAATAATTATGTTGGAATGATTCATTTACACGACATTCTAAAAGAAGGGATATTGTAACATATAAAATTCATGTTACCAAGAAATTGGAAACATAAAATAAGATGTATAATGAAATTGGAAATTAAGAATTAGAGATTAGTAAAAAGTCCCAATTTCTAATTTCTACATTTGGATTTTTAAAAATGTAATAAATAAATAATGTTTTCAACTTATAGAATCAGATTTATTGCGATTATCCTGCTTTTTTCTTCAATTTTACCTATAAAAGTATCATCTCAAATTACAAAAATTTTAGGTAAAATAACTGATTCTGCCACAAAGGAGCCTGTCCCCTTCGCAAACGTCTATTTAAAAGGAACAAACATTGGTTCAATAAGCGATTTTAATGGAGAATATTTTTTCGAAACCTACACTCCTTCCGATTCAATTTCTGCTTCTTTTATTGGATATATTTCTCAAACAAAAGCAATTCAAAAAAACAAATTTCAATACATCAATTTTGAGCTTGCAGCCGATAATATTCTTCTCGAAGAAGTAGTTGTAAGGCCTGGCGAAAATCCGGCAGAAGTTTTGCTCAGAAAAATTATTAAAAATAAAGAAGCTACTAATAAAAAAAACTTCGACTATTATCAGTATGAAGTTTATAACAAAATTCAATTTGATGCCAATAATATTACCGATAAATTAAGAAACAAAAAGATTTTAAAGCCTTTCAAATTTATTTTCGACTATGTTGATACATCAACTATTAATGGAAAAGCTTATCTTCCAATGCTTTTAAGCGAAACTATTTCTGACATATATTATCGATCAAATCCGAAGGTAAAAAAAGAAGTTATTAGGGCATCAAAAATTTCAGGAGTTGAAAATGAAAGTATAACACAGTTTTTAGGCAATCTTTATCAGAATGTAAACATATACGATAATTACATAAATGTTTTCGATAAAAATTTCGTCAGTCCTGTGGCAAATTTCGGATTATCATTTTACAGATATTATCTTGTCGATAGTTCATTTATTGGTAATAAATGGTGTTACCAGATTATGTTTAAACCTCGCCGTAAACAGGAGCTTACATTTACGGGCAACTTTTGGGTGAACGACAGCAGTTTTGCGATAAAAAAAGTTGAAATTAAAATTGCCGATGATATAAATATTAATTTCATTAACGATTATGCTATTCGCCAAGACTACGACAAAATAAATGATAAATTCTGGATGATTACAAAAGATTATGTTGTAGTCGATTTCAATGTGATAGAAAACTCAAGGCGGACAATCGGTTTTTTCGGGCACAGGACAACAACCTACAAAGATTTTGTTTTCGATAGTCCAAAGGAGAAGGAATTTTATTCCACACCTACAAATGTTACAATCTTAGATGATTGTTATGATAAAGACAAAACATTTTGGGCAAACTCACGACACGACAGTCTGACCACTAAAGAAAACAATATTTATATTATGGTTGATTCCATAAAGAATATTCCCATTTTCAGAACTTATGTTGACATAATCTATCTAATTACCAACGGTTATTATGAAACCGGAATGTTTGAAATAGGGCCATATTATAAAATGTTAAGTTTCAATCAGGTTGAGGGTTTAAGACTTAGATTTGGCGGTAGGACCAGTAATGATTTCAGCACTAAATTGATGTTAGACGGTCATCTTGCTTACGGAACAAAAGATGGGAAATTTAAATATGCAGCAGGATTTTTGTATATGTTGAATAAAAACCCAAGACGATCTTTTGGTGCTTCTTACAAATATGACATCGAACAATTGGGGCAAAGCCTGAATGCTTATAGTGAAGACAATTTATTCGCATCATTTTTCAGAAGAAATCCTTCCGACAAACTTACTATTGTCAGAGAATATAAAGCTTTTTATGAACATGAATGGTTTAACGGATTTTCAACGACCCCAAGATTCAATAATAGGACAATTTACCCACTTGGTTCATCAACTTTCGAGATTAATGATAATGGGAAAATAAAAGAATTAAATTCAATTAAAACCTCTGAAATTTCACTTGAGATTCGCTATGCTTATGATGAAAAATTTGTCATGGGTGAATTTGAAAGAATCAGCCTCGGAACAAAATATCCTGTTCTCGGGTTAAGATATTGCCATGGAATTCCAAATTTACTAAACGGTGATTATAAATACGATGTACTTCAAATTGGAATCAAGCACTGGTTCAATGTATTTTCTTATGGTTGGTCAAAATATATTATTGAGGCCGGAAAAACATGGGGAACACTCCCCTACCCTTTGCTTAAACTTTTTCCAGGTAACGAAACCTTCCTTGCCGACGAGTATGCCTATAATTTGATGAATTACTTTGAATTTGTCAGCGACCAAAATATCAGTTTGTTTTTGACTCATCATTTCGATGGTATTTTCCTAAACAGAATTCCTTTAATGCGAAAATTGAAATGGAGAGAAGTTGCTCATGCAAAAGTCGTTATTGGTTCTTTGAGTGAAAAAAACAAAAAATATTCAATTCTGCCTCCCTCTTCATTTATTTTAACAAAACCATATTGGGAAGCAGGAGTTGGAATTGAAAATATTTTTAAAATTTTTAGAGTAGATGCAATTTGGAGATTATCATATTTAGATAATCCTGATATAAATAATTTTGCATTATTCTTTTCGTTTCATTTTTCTTTTTAATACTTTTGACACAAATACATTAAGGATGAAAAAAGAAAAAAGTGTTATCAGAATTTTATCAAAAACTATTGTAATTCTTATTATATTTCTAAGTAATTCTCTATTAGCCAATTCTTCCGATACTCTTAAAGTTTTATTTATTGGAAACTGTCTTTCGGCATTTAACAACCTTCCCGAAATGTTTCAGAATATGTCGGAAGCAGGCGGAAAAACAGTTTTTTCTAAAAATGAAACAGTTCCAAACACTTTGCTTGAAGACCATCTCATCAGGCCTGCTACTATGGAAAGCTTGCACGAAAAGCAATGGAATTATGTTATTCTTCAATTAACTCCCTCATATCCCGGCTTATTAGACTCCTATCAAACTGTCGAAAAATTTAACACACTCATTAAAGAAAACTATCAGTGCACAAAAACTATTCTTTTTATGCCCTGGACGATGAAAAATACTGGATATAATTATCCGCTTATTTTTACAAGGACATTAGATTATGCCAAAAAAATAAATGCCTCCGTTGCACCTATCGGAAAAATATGGCATGATGCTTTGGAATTGGATCCGGCTCCCGAACTATATCTTGATCTCGGCCATCCGAACCCCACAGGAACTTACGCAACAACTTGCGGCTTCTACTCCTTAATTTTTAAAGAAAATCCTGAAGATGTTGATTTTTATGCAAGTGTTAATGTGGATGAAGCAAAAGCTTTACAAACCTTAACAAAAATTGTGGTATTATATAATATTAACAATTGGCTTGCAAAATATTTTGTTGATTTTTCTTATTCAATTAATGGGTCTTTAGTTCAGTTTGAGAATCTCACATTCGATAATATTTCATCAAATTGGGATTTTGGCGATGGAACTTATTCAAATGAGAACTCTCCTCAGCATCTTTATTCTTCGCATGGAAATTATAACATTAGTCTTATAGCTGAAAGTAATATTTGTTACAATACTGTTGACACCTGTTTTAAAAACTTTAAAATTGGAACAGGAGAGGATGTTTCAATCACACCAAATCCTGTTAAAACAACTTTAACAGTTGAATTAAGAAAAGCTGAAGAAAATATTAATATTTGCATTTTTGATTCAAAAGGAATGAAAATTTATTTTAAGAAACTTTTATTTGAAACAAACAGGATAGTTCTTGAAACTTCAACATTAACTAAAGGGATTTATTTTATTCGTGTTGATTTTGGAAATACAAGCTATAAAAGAAAATTCATTAAAATTTAATTTACATTTGCAGTCAAACCAAGTTTAATATGATTCTTCGTACCGATAAAATTGTAAAAAAATACAGACAACGAACAGTAGTAAATGAGGTTTCACTTGAAGTTCATCAGGGTGAAATTGTTGGTTTATTAGGTCCGAACGGGGCAGGTAAAACTACCTCCTTTTATATTATTACGGGTTTAATCAAACCTTTGCGCGGGCATGTTTATTTAGATGATTTAGACATTTCAACCTATCCGATGTACAAAAGAGCACAAAAAGGTATTGGCTATCTCGCTCAGGAAGCATCAGTTTTTAGGAATCTAAGCGTTGAGGATAACATAAAAGCTGTTTTGGAATTCACAAAATTTACTAAAACCCAACAAAAAGAAAAATTAGAATCATTATTGGATGAATTCGGTTTGCAAGCAATTAGAAAAAGCCAAGGAATTACTCTTTCGGGAGGTGAGCGCCGAAGGACAGAAATTGCCCGCTCCCTTGCTTTTGACCCGAAATTTATTCTGTTGGACGAACCTTTTGCTGGTGTTGACCCGATTGCGGTGGAAGATATACAAACCATTGTTGGCAAACTTAAAGAAAAAAATATCGGTGTCTTGATTACCGACCATAATGTACATGAAACTTTAAACATCACAGACAGGTCTTATTTACTTTTTGAAGGCTCAATTTTAAAAGCAGGAAGCTCCGAAGAACTTGCAGAGGATGAATATGTAAGACAAATTTATCTCGGACAGAATTTCGAATTAAGAAGATAAGAATGCTGTGGAATAATGGTTAAAGGGTATAAGAGAATGTTAATGATCTTTATTTCCGGTATTATTCTTACCCGTCTGATATTCAAGAATATTTTCAATTACTGAGATAATAACGTAAAGCAAAATAATCAAGGGAATTGCAAGAAATTTTAAGATCACCAATAATATTATGGACAGTAACAAAAAAGTATATCTGCTTTTGTTATCAGAAAAACTTATACTTTTAAATTTCAGGGAAAGAAGTGGAAGTTTTGCAACTAAAAGTACTGATAATAAAATAGAAATAGAAATTAGTATCCATGTATTTTGAAGTATATTTAAGCTAATAAAAGAATTTTCAAGTTCGTAAAATAAAATTAAAGGAAATGAAGCTATAAGAATTGCATTTGCAGGTGTCGGAAGGCCGATGAAACCGAATTCTTGCTTCGTATCAATATTGAATTTTGCCAACCTGAGAGCAGAAAAAACAGGTATTAGAAAAGCAATATAAGGCAAAACATTATCAGTAATTTGCAAGCCCGTAATGATCAGACTATTGTTAATTAAATGAAAAAGGATAAAGCCCGGAGCTAAGCCAAATGAAACCATATCGGCCAAAGAATCAAGTTGCTTCCCAATTTCTGTCCTTGCATTAAGTATCCGGGCAAAAGTCCCGTCAAGGAAATCTAAAACTGATGCAAGAAAAATAAAATATGCCGCACCAACCAGATCACCTTCAAATGCCGAGACAATTGAAAAACATCCGCTTAATAAATTCAATAAAGTTATAGCATTGGGTATATGCATTTTAATCTTCATAACTTAAATTTTTTTCTCAGCTAAATTAATAATTATTTGTTTATGATATCTCTTGCTCGTTTTCTTTAGTTTATCTGAGAATCTTTGGCTTGGATTTTCTATACCTGCACAAATCTTTAAAACAAAATTGAAAAATAGATTCCTAAACTATTAAGTTCAAAAAATATTTATATATTTGAGCATTGAAATATAAAAATTGCAAGCAATAATTAATACCATGAACAAAATACTTATCATTTATAATCAAGAAAGTAAGCAAAAATTAATTGAAGATATTATAAATGATTCAATATCTGAAAGTCACATATTAATGGCTGCGTCACTAAATGAAGGATTGGAAATTGCAATCAGGGAACAGCCCGACACTATTCTCCTTGATGTGGTTGCTCCGGAAAAGGACATCTTTAATTTGTGTGAAAAATTAAAATCTGAAGAAAAAACAAAAAATATCCCATTAATTTTAATTTCATCATTTCAAGAAGAAAAGGAAAACAAAATTAGAGACTTAAAATCATTGGTAGATGGTTTCATAACTAAGCCGATAGAGCCTATTGAACTCTCAACTATGGTTTCTACAATGTTACGCATCAGAAAAACTGAAAAGAAATTAATCGAGAGCGAAATTAAACTTAAAAATATTTTTGAAAACAGTACAAATCTTTTCTACTCTCACACGACTGACCATCAGCTTATTTATGTAAGTCCTAATATAGGAGATATTTTGGGATATAAACTGGAAGAAATATCATTAAAATGGACTGAACACACCTCTCTCAACCCTGTTAATAAGAAAGGCATTGAACTCACCGAAAAAGCAATAAAAACCGGTAAACCTCAAGCTCCATACGAGCTTGAATTGCTCCATAAAAACGGCAAAAAAGTTTGGGTTGAAGTACGTGAAGCACCTCTTGTTGAAAATGGAAAAACAGTTTCAATAGTCGGAGCATTGACTGATATTACCGAACGTAAAAACAAAGAACAAATTCAGAAAGTATTATATAATATTTCCAGTGCTGTATCCAAAACCGATAATCTCGATGAATTAATAGGATTAATTCAAAAACAACTTGGAATACTTATCGATACAACTAACTTCTATATTGCTTTATATGATGAGAAATCCGATACACTTTCTCTTCCCTTTATGAGTGATGAAAAAGATGAATTCCAATCCTTTCCGGCAGGTAAAACCCTAACTTACTATGTAATAAAAACAAAGAAATCATTTCTTGCCACAAAAAAACAATATAAAGTGTTAGAGGAAACCGGCGAAATTGACAGCTTTGGGTCTGATTCGGAAATTTGGCTTGGGGTACCTTTAAAAATAGAAGGAGAAGTTACCGGTGTTCTTGCCGTTCAGAGTTATACGGATGAAAATGCTTACCAAGAATCGGACGTAGAAATGCTTGAATTTGTTTCTGATCAGCTAAGTACCCTGATAGATAGAAAAAAAGCTGAGGAAGAATTAAAAGCCGCACTCGAAAAATCGAAAGAGTCAGATAGGTTGAAATCCACTTTTTTATCAACAATGTCGCATGAATTGCGAACACCATTAAATGCTATTATCGGATTCTCAGAAATTATTGATATAAATTCACAAATAGATGATATTTTAGATTTTTGTAAAACAATCAACAAAAGCGGAACTCATTTGCTTGGGCTTGTTGAGGATATTTTCGATATTTCACTTATTGAAAGCGGGGAAGTAAAAATTAAAAAAGGAGTCTTTAATGTAAATGTATTATTAAATGATATTGAGGAAATAATAAAAACCAAACAAAATAAAGAAAATAAACAAAACATTGATATTCGATTTAAACATTTAAATAAAGACCTACAAATTTATACCGATAATCGAAAGCTAAAACAGATATTAATTAACCTTTTGAAAAACGCATTGAAATTCACAAATAAAGGATATATTGAATGTGGATACTCAGAAGAAGTTATTAATAATGATCCATTAATGAAGTTTTATGTTAAAGATACAGGTATTGGAATCCAGAAAGATAAACAGGAAATCATTTTCGATATTTTTCGTCAGGAAGATGAATCTCATACCCGTAAATATGAAGGTGCAGGGATTGGGCTTTCCGTTGCCTACAAACTAAGCAAACTTCTTGGAGGAAAAATGTGGGTCGAATCGGAAGAAAATATAGGGACAACTTTCTATTT
>Ga0208648_1001215_pt1 | contig 22036 bp, 16 predicted proteins | sample AntAceMetag02UKL_FD_184772 | JGI IMG/M metagenome (GOLD analysis project Ga0208648, IMG submission 184772) | Saline lake microbial communities from Ace Lake, Antarctica - Antarctic Ace Lake Metagenome 02UKL (SPAdes) (version 2) | ecosystem: Environmental > Aquatic > Non-marine Saline and...
AGTATCTATAAGTGTTTTTAACTTATTCTGTTTACACCCAATAATACTTAAAAGGCTAAATAGAATTAAAAATTTAAATCGCATATTCTTTCCTTTAACGGTAGCTAACGTATTAGTATCTTATAAATCTACCCCCAAAAATAGTAAAAGAAACTGAAAAGAATGAAAAAAAACATGGCAGGAACGCCTGAAAAGGTTTACAGGATTTGTATAATACTAACCAAAAGTATTCCACGGTGAAAAATCCCCGGAACACCCTTACCTGAAAAACTAAAATTAACGTGAAAACACATAATATTCTCCAAAAACGGGTAATAGTCCAACATTAAGCAAGATTAATGCGGCTTCGCCGAATAATCCTGTCAAATTGTTATCATAAGTTTCATATTACTATAAAATTAGCCCTTAATTTTTTTGCAGGATTGCACTTATTTCAACATCAAAATCCTTGAAGGAAGATTGAACTACAACCCTGGCCGGAAGCAGTCCGGTAAAAAAAGTCTTATATACATTTTCAAATTCATGCTTAAATGCAAGGTCGTTCAAATAAACCGTCAGGTGCACTGAATCTTTTAATTCCATTCCTGCCGATAGTGCGATCTGTTGTATATTTTCAAGGACTCTTTTTGTTTGTTCTTCAATACTGGCACTTGCCAATAATTCTCCATTTGGAAGTCGCGGTACCTGCCCTGAAATAAAAAGAAATGGCCCTTGTGCTAAAACAGCTTGACTATAAGTTCCTGCCGGTTGTGGAGCTTCCAGTGTGTTAACTACTTCAAATTTTTGCATCACCCAAGTTGTTTTTAATTGCAAGATTATTCAATACCTCTACCATCATGTCCAAAGCTTTCTCCCAGCTCTTTTCATCGCGCGCATAGCAAACACGAAAATGTCCTTGTTCTTGAATCCCAAATTGATATCCTGGACTTACTAAAACAGAAGCGTCTCTAAGAAGGTGTTCTGCTACTTCTGAATCCCTCATGCCAAGTGCAGAAACATCTGGCCATGCATAAGCCGTACCTGCTTGAGGTTTAAGTTTAAGCCAGGGCAATCTCGTAAATGATTTAACCGTCATATCCCGTAAATTGGTAAACGTCGGCAAAAGTGAGTTTATCAGTTCTTGATCTTCGGACAACCAATGAGACAAGAGGTGTTGAGCATAAGCAGGAGCACGTAATGCTATTATTGAAAGAACATTTTCTAAGCGTGGCATCAAATAAGCAGGTGCTACAACTACACCAAGCCTGTACCCACTTAAAGATTCTGTCTTGCTTGGACCAAGTAAGGTTATTACTCGATTTTTCATGCCTGGAAGTGATGCTAGGTGAGTATAAGGATGACCGTTATGTAAAAGTCTCGAATACAAAGAATCGATCAGTACGGTAACATTATATTTCTTAGCCAGGTTTGCAATTATTGTAAGTTGCTCTTCACTAAATACAAAGCCCGTTGGGTTGTTGGGATTTGAAAGAACAAAGACCCTGGCTCTATTTTCAGAAAACTCTTTTTTCAATATTGAAAAATCAGGCGTTGGATTGGTGCTACTTTCGTATATGGGTACATACCCGATATTGGCACCCAGATATTTCAGGATTCGTGCATTAAAAAGATAATCCGGACACATAAGTGCCACCCTGTCTTCTTGCTCCACTATGGATGATAGAGCGGTGAACAATCCTGCCTGTGTTCCAGGTACAAGAATCAGATTAGATGGTGAAACCCCAGTTCCCATAAAATTGGAAATGGATTTACTCAAATTTTCTAAAACATCGCTATTACCGCGGTATGGAGTATATGCTAATTCACCATTTTCTGCTGCGGAATCAAAGACCTTCCTTGCCCAGGAGGGAGGAGGAAACCGAACAGTATCAAAGTGAGTAGTATCAAGAAAGTTTTTAGGTGCATTACTTAAAAGCTTAAGGTCAGCTTCTCGTGCACTCATTGCCCCTTCTCTGCGTTGGAGTTCAAGTTGAACTATTTTGTTTGGAATATTGGATTTCATATCTCTGTTTCTTTCTGTTTTTATTAATTATAACACCCTGGGTGTTCCGAAGAAATATCTACGTAATTAGATTTTCAAAATTAAAGTTTTTTCTCTCTCTCTGAAAATTGAATCATTTGTAAATAGTTGTTAATTTTGTGGAAAAATTGTTATTTGCAGTATTAAAACACTATTTTTATGGTTGACGATATAGATTTCAAAATATTGAGAAAATTGCAGAGTAATTCTCGTTTATCTTTTGCGGATTTAGGAAGAAAGATAAACCTATCGCCATCAGCTGTTAGAGAAAGAGTTCAAAAGATGGAAGATATAGGTGTTATTAAAAAATATGATATACAAATTGACAACAAAAAACTAGGGTATGATATAGAAGCTTTTATTTTATTAAAAGTTTTTCCAGGTCAACTAAAACATGTTATTGAAAAAATAACAGATTTCGAAGAAATCAAGGAAGCACATCGTATAACAGGGAATCAAAACTTACATCTAAAAGTTGTTGTTAAAAATCAACTGTGCTTACAAAAACTATTAGATCAGTTAATGATATTTGGCGATACAAATACATTTCTTATTCTATCTGAGATTTAATTATATTGAGATACAACGTATTAGTATTTTATAAATCGTCCCCCAAAAATAGTAAAAGAAGTTGAAACGAAATGAAAAAAAGAAACATCGCAGCAAGGCCTGAAATGACTTACAGGATTTGTATAATACTCACCAAAAATATTCCAAGGTGAACAATCTACGGAATTCCCTTCCCGAAATTTCCAGGCAAAACATTAAAAACCGTCGATAAGCATAGCTGCATGGGATGTAGTTCAACATAGCCTGCTCCGATTTCCCGGAGGACTCATCACCGTTTTCCGCTATTGCGGAACTAGCATGGAAGACCGAACAGAGTCCTATTTATTGTGCGTAGTATTTTTTCAACTCTTCTTCCTCTTGCTCAATTATATTTTGAATACTAATAAATTCATCTGAAAGTCTATCAAGCATGTTTAATCCAATTTGAATATATAAAGCGTCCTCAAGATAGGTCTCAAATTCAGATAATGTTAATGTCGTATTTAAAAGTGAATATGCTGTATTTTGGGCGGGGTCGGCAAAACCAAAATTACTTGGACCAGCAAGCATAACTTCATCTTGATTATAAGTTCCAAGTTTATAAAGAAATCCTTTTGCACCTGAATGAACAAAATTATTTGCCATTTTATAAAATGAACGCATGAATTTAAATTTGATGGTTTCTTCTATTCCTGCAAAGTTCCATTTCTTTTTTGGTAAATAATCTCCAATCCAACCATATATTTTAACAAAATCGTTACCATACTTTGTTTTCTGTTCCTCCAACAAATCTATCGCCTCCTTAACTTCATTATCAGATAATGGTTCATATCCCAGTTTCTCACAATTTTTCTGATACTCAAGCGTCTCATAATAATTTTCAACGAAATAGTAATCCAAATATCTCTGGCAAAAATCAACAGGTTTATCTTCGAGGAAGTTCGCTAAAACGGATATTTCATATAGACTTCTCCATCTTGCCATTGCTCCATCAGCAAATCCATTCCGAATTAACTCTAATACTTCGGAGGCAATCTGACATGCTCTTGCATGCAAACGTAATAGAGTTTCAAACTTAACATCTTTGCCATTTTTCTTTCTGTATGATTCAGATACGATGACTCCATACTCTAAGTTAAAAGAAATAAAAAGTTCTAGCTGGTCAAAGGCATTTTTCCAGGTTTTACTTAAATTCTTTTTAAAAGAAGACATTTCTTTTCGATTACGTCTGAGTATTTTTTTCGATTTCTTCTTTAAATGCTTGTCATACATTTCTGTCAGACTGGGCATAATTTCCTGAACTGCCTTAGAAATTTTCTCCGTGTTTTCTTCTGTATCTTCCAGATCAGGCTTTACTTTCTCAAGTGAATCAATAAATATATTTTCTAGCCAATCTCTTTTTACCATCAGTTCATTTATTAGCTGGGTTTTGTAATATTACGCACAACGTATTAGTATTTTATAAATCGTCCCCCCAAAAATAGTAAAATAAGCTGAAACGAAATTAAAAAAGAAACATCGCAACAAGGCCTGAAAAGGCTTACAGGATTTGTATAATACTCACCAAAAGTATTCCACGATGAACAATCCCCGGAAAATCCTATCCAGAAATTCCCAATTAAAAAATTAACACCCGTCGATAAGCAAATAGTTGCAGGGATGTAATTCAACAAAGCCTGCTCCAATTTCTCGGAGAACTCATCGCCGGTTTTCCGCTATTTCGGAACAGGCATTGCAGGCCGCTCAGATTCCTATTTATTACCTGCTGTGTATATTTCTATTTGCAATATTCATCTAATGTTTTTTCTAATTTTTTTAGTGTTTTCATAAATTTGGGAATGTCAAGATTTCCATCATTGTCAACCTTAAAAGCATTTTGAATAATAGCTAATGTTGAAGTTTTACCTGCTCTATATTTATCTGGTTTCACAATTGAAAGTCCGTGTTTTTCTGCGAATGGTTTTATTTGATTTAGTATTTTGTAAAGTGTTTTTGTGCTTGGTTCCCAGTTTGCAATTTTAATAACGAGTTTAATGCCATTTCCAAAGGCATTTTCAATTTGAATATAGATTTCTCTAGCTTCGTCTGTTCCTGTCCAATGATACCAAAAGCCTAAAAAACCACCCCTTTTATTAGCAACATACCGCCAGTCTGTCCATTCAGTTATGAGTTCTTGCAACCTGATATAAAAACCTTCTCCTGCTTTCCAGTTGGCAGTTATATTTTCAAATTTTGTGAAAGAGTTGGTCTGAGTTTCAATTGTGTTTAAATATTCTTTGAAGTCGTTAAATATTTCATTGTTTACTTGTCGTATGTTGAGAATATTTAAAATCGTTTTTCGATCAATAATTGAGTAACCTTTTTCTACTACTTTTTTTAGTGTCGAAGAACTTTCATTACCTGTCTTTAGGTAAACAAAAATAAGTTGGTATTTTTCACCTTTGTAATGATTGACTGTAATTTCTTTATAGCGTTCCAGTTGTTCAGAATGTTCACGAGTATTTGTTTTATCCTCAATAACAATAAAGTATTCATCATTGATTTCAGCCCAAATATCAATGTTATTCCATTGCCTTCCAGCATTAACCTTGTTGATTTGGTAGTCTGGTGTTTGTCCTAGCAGCAATCTTGCAAAATCCTTTGCTGTTTCGTTTAACGATTGATTATGTTGCTTCTGGTCGCTGTCAGCCCATTGTAAAAACCATGTAAAGAAGCCGTCTTGCGACAACTCCTTTGTAGCTAAACTGAAAATATTTGGTTTCATTCTTTATAATTTAGTCCATTGATGCATACCACCGCTTGGACAATTGAAAGAAGAAGGTGTGTTCTTAGATTTTACTAATAATCCACATTTTTTGCATTGATAATTTTTCATAAGAACAATTTTAAGTTAAACAATTGATGATTTAAAGTGATAAAAATTTATTTCTTTAGTGTCAAAATATTTGGTTTTCTTAACATTGCAGGTAACGTCTGTGCATAGTGCATATGTACTATATTTCTCATTTATCTTTCTAAAAAGGTGTTTATACACCCCCCAATTTCAATGTATATGCACCTTTTAGGATGAATCATAAAAAATTTCATACAATAGGTTTTTATTATTTTTAATAATTAATAACACAAGCTACTTTATTTGAATATTTTCTGTTAATAAAACCATGCCACAAAACAAACTAATTGTCTAACAAAATAAAACAATATATTCCATATATCCTAATAAAATTTCATAGACAAGCACAAAATAATGTATGCTTTTAACGAAAGTTTCTGCAAGGATTTAGTTCAACACTTGCTTCAAACTCGGCTTTTCAAGCCGTTTGAAGGTTATTTATTGCGATTAATTAATAGCCGGTAGAATTTAATAATTTACTATGAGGTGCATATTTCAAACCCCTGTTCACCATACTTTTTGCTTTGGTTTTGTAGTTTTCATAAAAACAATAAACGGCTATTGAATGATATGTTTTTTCAATACAAAGACTTAGTGACTTATTCTCTATTGGGAGAGTGCAGTTACTTTCAAATTGTTGCAGATATTTATCACCGGTTTTTGTTTTGTTCTTTTGGTATAAATCATCTGCAATTTTTAAAAATGCAATCAATTTATAATTATCTAATATGGAGATTAATGGCTCAAAATCATATCTTTTTTTTAATTGTATTACTGAATCTAAAAAAACCTCTGAATCATAAATACTATAAAGTTTTTGTTTAATAAAGTTTTCCATTATTACATTAGCAGCATGATGATTGCCTTTGATTTTTAATGCATTAATAATATAATACTCAACCTTGTTTTTGGTTTGAAAACGATAACTCATCTGCATGAAATATGAAAAACTAATTTCTTCCAGAATTCTTTTGTCCGAGATTTGGGAAGCTAATCTATTGAACAAAGAATCACAATACTGTTCTTTATCTGTGTATTGTAGATAATGTCCAATAATATTATGGAATACTCCAACAATTGCATTTGGATCAGAATTTTCAAAACGTGATAATTGTACCAAATAATCAATATCCGAAACTTTATCAAAGCTGCATTTTTCAATTTGATACAATAATGCGGTATTAAGAAGGATTTTAACTTTATGATCAGGAAAAAAGAAATACGCTTTTTGACTAAGTTTTAAACCCTCCTCTATTTTATTATTTTCCAATTTATCTATTGCCATATTATAATATTGAAAACCAGGAAGGTTATTAAATTCGGCTTCTTTTACTTCGTTATATCTTTCTTCAAAAATTTCTTCCACTGATTTGTTTTTATATTCTGTTTCGCTAATTAATTTAGAATTACGCAAGTAGCTAACGTATTGGCGCTTAAATTCACCGTCAAAAATAGCTTTCTCAAATCTCGGATTAGTAGTTTCAATCACAATTGATTTAGAACCGGGATTTGCTATAAGATAAACATGATCTGATGCAGCCATTACTTTGTAAGGAATTTTTAATTTATCAAAGACCATTGCGTACAGCATAGACGCTGACACACAATTATATGCCCCAGATTGAAACATCACAGGGAAAAACTCATTTGAGTTGTACTTATCAAGAAATCGGCTATGAACACTTGAATAAATGATTTTAATTTGCTTATTAATTTTTTTTGTCTCTATGTTCTTTTGATTCAATTCATCAAATATTTTATTATACGTTTTATAATACCGTTTTGCTTCTTCAGTTGTCATATTGTCATCTATCGCAAGAAATAAATTAAAAGTATCCTTTCGATGCTTAACAAAATTGTATAAAGCAGATTTTTCAAAATCTGAATGATAATTCAAATCACAGAAATGAATTAATGAATCAGTTTCAGTTTGCGAGAAAATCGAATTTGTAATAATGTAAATAATTATTAGAAGTAGATTTATTTTTTTCATTAGATGAATATTAATTATAATTAATACGCAGTATTTCAGCTAATCATCAAGGCTAACGATATACAACGTATTAGTATCTTATAAATCGATCCCCAAAAATAGTAAAAGAAACTGAAACGAAATGAAAAAAAGAAACATTGCATCAAGGCCTGAAAAGGCTTACAGGTTTTGCATAATACTCACCAAAAGTATTCCATGGTGAATAATCGACGGAAAATCTTTCCTTGAAAAACCAAAATTAACGTGAAAATACATAACACTTTCCAAAAACGGGTAATAGTCCAACAGTAGGCGGAATTAATGCGGCTTCACCGAATAATCTTACCTATTTGTAATGTACCGAATTTATGGTTTTCTTTCAGTTATCTGGTATCCAGAAATAGATTCATCGGAAGTATTAAACTGAATTTGTTCGTCTATTTCAATATTAAATTTAATATCATAGTATGTCTGGTCAATAAAAAACTTTTGTTCAGGATTCTTTGTAGAATAAAATTCTCCTTTCATCCTTATTGGATAATATGTCTGTTTAGCGATTATGAATAAAGTCCTTGAAACGCTTCCTTCATTATCTTCAAGGATAGTTGCAAATCCAGGCATTGTCATTTTATCCTCCAATAGAATTTCTATTTGAAAGCAATTCCTGTCCATAAAGATTGTGTCCTTTAACCTCTCAATCTTGTAAGAATCTAAATTGTCGAGAATGTACTTGAATTCATATTGCATACCATAAAGCGTATTATGACTCCAAAAATGTTTCTGTTTAAATTCAGGAAATTTTATGAAATCATATAACATTACCGTACTATCTCGATTGTTTTTACGTATTAATCTGTTCCCGTCATATATGTCTTCAAAGTTTACCTGGTTTTTATCATCACTATTAAAATACCAATGTCCTTTTACACCAACTATAGAATCCTGAACCAATCTTTTGAAATACATTTCTCTATATCGAAAAATTGTATCATTTACTTGTCTTGGATTAGTCCTTAACATATCTTGTTTATAATAAATATTCTCTATCGTATCTATAGATTTGATAGTCTTGTTTATAATCTCCTGTGCTGTATCCTTCATCTGACAAGAACTAAACACAATCAATGCTATTAATAAATTAATGATTACTATTTTCTTCATAATTATACTTGCATTTTGTGTTGCTCATATTTTGTACATAACGTATTAGTGTTTTATAAATCGTTCCTCAAAAATAGTAAAAGAAACTGAAACGAAATGAAAAAAAAGGAAGCATTGCATCAAGGCCTGAAAAGGCTTACAGGATTTACAGACCGTTCAGAGCCCTATTTATTATAGCTTGTTATTAACCTAATTCAAATGTGGTTATTCCGTAAACTTTTTTCATAGCCAATCGAGGTGGTTGACCATAATACATTCTGGCGCATTCAAATACATATTTAGCATTATGTTTATTTATAATTTGAATAGCACCTTTATTTATCATTGGAATATCAATAAAAAGTGGTTTTCCTATTACTGAATTTAAACAAGCCTTATATAATTCTTCGGCAATTTTAGTATTATCGGCAAATAAAGGGCCGACTTTAAATCCATTAGAAACTTTTCTAACAATACAAAACCCTCTTACATGATTATTTCCCATATATTTAAAGGTTTTATTTTCCGGAAGTTTAATCCATGGCCTTAAGAATTGAGGCCTGAAAAACCCAAAGCATTGTTTGTCGTAATTTAGTATTTCATGAAAATCTTCATCTTTTATGGAGGTAATATTAGAATCAATATGAAATTCCGTTCCTAAGTTTTCATAACGTTCATCTTTAAAAGAGATTTCAAATCCTCCCTTTTTATAAAAAGATTGCATATCAATGACACCATCCATACCTATTGAAGCATTATGATTCAGCCTGTCTTTTAATAGATCGCGTCTCTGATACCAAAGTTTACGGCCAATACCTTTTGTTCTAAATTCAGGTTTTACGATGAAAAGTCCCATGAATCCGAATTCATTATTGTAAGAAATAATTGCTCCTCCTGCAACCAAAGATTCATTAAAATAATAACCATAAAAACCATTTGGATCGGTAGCCCAATATACTTCTGCATCATTAGGGCCCGGATTCCATCCCTCATTGTTAGCCCATTCCATTAATGTTTTTAAATCCTGGAAGTTTAATTTTCGAAATTCTAAATCTTCTATATTCATCTTTAATTTTTATCAAGCTATTTTTGGAATTTCAAGTTCATAAATTGGCTTCAACCTATTAGTATTTTATAAATCCTCCCCCAAAAATAGTAAAAGAAACTGAAACGAAATGAAAAAAAAAGAAACATCGCAGCAAGGCCTGAAAAGGCTAACAGGATTTGTATAATATTCACCAAAAGTATTCCATGGTGAACAATCTACGGAAAATCCTTTCCAGAAACTTCCAGATAAAACATTAAAACCCGTCAATAAGCACATAGCTGAATGGGTTGTAGTTCAACAAAGCCTGCTCAGATTTCTCGGAGGACTCATCACCGGGTTTCCGCTTATACGGAACAGGCATTGCAGGCCCGCTCAGAGCCCTATTTGTTGTGTGCCGTAATTAGTTTTTTAAACGTTAATATGTATTTCTCCAAATACTATCATCTTACAAATCGACAAATATCTTATTTAGATTTTGTTTGTCTTTCGACTTTCCATATTCGTCAATATTTAATAATTTTTCGTATTCTATTCTTAATTCATTAATAGTATTTACAATATTACTCTTTGTTACTTCAATTTAATAGGCCTAGTAACAATATACTAAAGCAGTCATAAATAAGAGTCTGACAAAAAGACTCCATCTCACCTCAGCGACTTGTTCGGGGCGCCCTCGCATAACACGCTATCCTTGGGGCGCACTGCCAGTGGGAGGAACTGGCCATCGTTTTCACCAACCTCGAGGGCCATGAGTTCGTTTAGCAGGGTGTTCATCTTTAGGATAAGCTCTTGGTTATCCTCCGGGTTCAGCGCCAGGTTGTACTGCTCATCAGGGTCGTTCTGCAGGTCGAAGAGCTCCAGGTCGTTCCAGTCCTGGATATCCTTCAGCTTCCACGGCGTGTTGAAAGAACTTGGCGCATAGTAGCGCGCGAACTTGTACCTTCCATCGAAGGTCATGGCAACGAAGCCCCTCTTGGAGAGGTCGGGGTGGTTTTTGGCGAGTTCATCGGGATTCATTGCAAAATCCCCAATATCGTCCCAATTCTCAAAGAGGTTCTTGTAGAAATTCGCGTCTATAGTGGAGAGTCCCACGTAGTTGAATAGGATGCCGGGGCGAACTGCGTTGAGCGGTGCACTCGACGGATTTGCCAGGATGGTGGAGAAGTCCCGGCCCGGGAGATCCTTCGTGATTTCATCCGCGACCTCCTTGGTGGCACCGGTCAGTCCCACAAGTGTTGGTAGCACGTCGATGTGGCTCGTTAGTGCCTGGGTGGTTTGCCCTCCCTTTACGTTCGGGTGTACCACGATCATCGGCACATGGACGTTCTGTTCGTAGGCGACTGGCCCTTTATTCCGGAGCCCGCCGTGCGCGCCACAGAGCTCCCCGTGGTCGGAGGTAAAGACCACCACGGTGTTCTCCCACAGGTTAAGGTCGTCGAGTGCGTCCAGCACCTGTCCTATGCACCGGTCGTTCTCGCGAAGGAGGTTAAGATAGAAATTCTCGTAGGTATGCCACATGTCCTTCCGCTCAATTGGGATCTCCCCCACGATATCGATAGTCCCCTTGTAGAATTCCCAGTGGGCCTCCGGTCGTCCGGGTGCCTGGAGCGACTCGTCAAGCGTGCTCCACAACGAGAAATTCCAATCCTTGCTGGTCTGGGCGTCAGCAGGTATCGGCACGGTAATCTTCGGTAAGCCTTTCTGCACGTCCTCGCCGGGAGAGTTCACATCGGCGAAGAAGATGTCGTGCGGATTGATGAAGGAGAGGGTGAGGAACCACGGCTTCTGACTATCGGCGTTGGTGCGAAGCCAACTGATCCCTTCCGCACCGATGACACCGTCCATCTCGTATCCCTGGTTCATTTCTCCTGTCACCTCGCCATAAGGCTGCCAGACGTCGAACCCGTACCTCTGGAGCTTGTCGGTATAGTTCACCTCTTGTTCCGGGAACACGATGGAACTGTCGAGTTCAAACTTGCCGAAGTACGCCGTCGAGTATCCGAGCTGCTTCATCGCGGTCCCGATGGAGAGATTGTCCGTGGGGAGGCTCGGCGTCCATCCGAACATCATCTCCTCCTGGATCCCCGTCACCTGCGGAGCGAGGCCGCTGTAAAGCACTCCACGTGACGGCGTGCATACTGCTGCCGAAATATAGTGGTTCATGAAGGTGACTCCACGATCCGCAAGCCGGTCAATGGCCGGCTGATGGAATCCTTTCGCCTGTATCGACTGGAACATCCGCTGATCACAGGTTATGAAGAGGATATTGGGCTTTTCGATGATTTTAACTTGTGGCTTTTCATTGCAGCTACTGAGCAATACACAAGCCTTGAACAGAAGACAAAATTTGATGAATAGATTTTTCATTTTGAGTATTAATTTTAGTATTTGTATAAAAAAATTACACCTTAGTGTTCAATTAACTGTGTATCTTTCTTTTATTCTGTCACTAAAATACAAAGCTAATTGGTTTAGCATTATTGTCCAGGACCTTACTTTATTTTATGGCACCCAACTTGTAAATAATTACTACACTATAGGCGTTATTTCGCATTTACCTATTGTAGTGTTTTTTGTTAATTTACTGATTAGTAGCAACTTTTTTGTTTACATATAAATATTCATGATTTTATTGAGCAAATATATATTAAATATTTCAAATATTCAAATTGTCCAATGGACTTTTTATCTTTTGCAAATGTTTTTGCCCCTGCACTTTATTTCTCCTTTATCTTTCTAAAAAGGTGTTTGTACACCCCCAATTTCAAGGTATATAAACACCTTTTAAGATGAATCATCAAAGATTTCATACAATAGGTTTTTATTATTTTTAATAATTAATAACACAAGCTACTTTATTTGAATATTTTCTGTTAATAAAACCATGCCCCAAAACAAAAAAAACTAATTGTCCTACAAAATAAAACAATATATTCCATATATCCTAAATAAATTTTGAAATAAATAAATGAAAATTCTATTTGTTAATGATTCGCTAACAAAGCATGGTGCTCAAATCACAATTCTTAAATATCAATTAATAAATCAAGAATCTTAATTCTCAAATCAAAATTCTTAATTGTCTTACTCTAAAATAGGGAGGGCTGTGCTTCGCCAATGATTGTAATAAATATCTATTTTTTTGATTATTCTTTCAACCAATAGACAGTTCACTACCTTCATTATTTGAAAGGAAGGGCCGGGGATGGATAAAAAAGATTTAAATATTACTTTAACTTTTACCCACCCAACCCTCCCTAAAATAGGGAGGGCTGTACTTCGCCAATGATTGTAATAAATACCTATTTTTTGATTATTCTTTCAACCAATAGACAGTTCGCTCCCTTCCTTATTTGTAAGGAAGGGCCGGGGATGGATAAAAAATCAAAAACTCCAATTTCAAGTTCCAAAAATCAATAAAAAAAACCGCTTTTCATCACTCATAAATAATGAAAAATCTTTATGAATTTCGTTAAAAAACTACTCCAAAAAACAAGTATAAAATCACAGTTTTGATTTTAACTTTTTCCATCAATAAGTTCATCGAAAATTTTCAAAAGTAAAAAAAAATGAAAAAATTTTTCTCACAGTATTTCAGGTTATTAAAGTAGTTTTTTGCAACATATACATATAGATTTAATTAACAAAATTGATTTTTTGCAATTAATAGGTAAAAACGTACTGAAAATGGCTTAAAATTTCGCCTGAATTTACCGGAATTTTATGTCAATTATCAGGTGCCGTTCATTGAAATATTGTAAGAAAAAACGGACATGAAAAATTGATGTTTTTTGTTATGGGAAATTGATCCCCGAGTACAAAAAATGATTTCCGAGCAGAAGAAATGATAAAATAAGAGAATGGGAGAATGCTAGAATCTAACCAATAATATTTATTTTGATATATGGGAAATTTTGTTTTATTTTGTTGAACAATTAATTTTGAAATGATTTGGACTATGGTTTTTCTAAGAGAAAATTATTTTGTGCAAATAATTACTAAAAACAGAAAGAAACAATTTGATAAAATCTTTTATGATTCATCTTAAAAGATAAATGAGAAATAATGTGCATATGCACTATACACATTCGTTAGCCACCATATAGAAAAACGAAAAATGATGAATATATTTAATTGTAAAGTATCGAAGAAAAAGGAAGAGATAAGTGAAAAAATTAAAGAAGATGTAAAAGAATATAGGTGCATATTTTTTAGGGACTTCTTTATAGGTTTATTCATTGTATCAGGAGTGACTTTTTTTATGGGATATTTTGACTGGTTATCTCAATGGATAAAAGTTACAGATAAAGAATTTGAAGTTTTAGTGACAATAATTGGTTTTCTTGGAATACTACTCGGTTTTTTATTAACTGCGTTGGGGATAATAGTTTCAGGTGTTCAAACTCGATTTCAAAACGAAAAAGACCCAAAAAAGCAAAAAGACCTTAACAATTATTGGAAATACCTAATTATGGTATCTAAATCAGTAATAATCCTTTTGCTCTTTTATATTCTGGCATTCATAGTCTTGATAACATTTATAGAAACTATCACATTCTATGATGGTCAGATATATTTATTAGCATGGAGTGTTCTTTCAGTAATAATGGTTTGCTATATAACTTTTGACAGAATTTTTGATTACTACGAAAATCCTTTTAAATAATAGTATGACAGATTTATACACTCACATACACGATTTTTTTAATTCATTAGAAAGATATTCATTCCCATATGACAAGGATGAATTGAACCATATTACAGATAAAAATGGACTTTATATTTTATTTGAAAATGGAGAGAATTACGACAAATATGATAGAATTGTTAGAGTTGGTAGTCACGCTGCGGACAATAGATTGATAAAACGGTTACGAGACCACTTTTTATCAAAAAAACAACGTAAAAGTGTTTTTAGAAAACATATTGGTCGTTGTTTTCTAAATAATAGAAATGATGATTATTTAAATGTTTGGAATAAGCCTTTTAATAAAATTGTTGATAAGGAGAAATACAAAGACATAGTTGATTTAGAATATGAGCAGCAATATGAAGATTTAATCACAATGCATATAAGAACTAATCTTTCATTTACAGTTATTCCAAAGGTTTATAAAAAATCTGACAGAGATAGATTAGAAGAAGGTTTAATTGCTTCTCTTGCACAATCAGATTTAAAAAACAGTTCGACTAATTGGCTTGGAAATGAACACCCTGATAATAAAATTAGACAATCAAAAATTTGGAATATTGAATATTTAAATGGCAAACCTATAACAGAAATAGAATTTAACAACCTGATAATGAACAAATACGGTGGCTAACAAAAAATATAGTGCATTTGGCAGATAGTACTAAAATTGAAGATGATAGCAATAAATAAATATTGTAGCAAATTGAAAGTTTGGAGCGTTGAAATGCCAAACGCACCATATTCAAACCGTTGGCAACAAGCTTAAGAAATACTCAAATGAATAGAATACTACTAATAGGAAATGGTTTTGATTTAGCGCATAAAATGCGAACAAGCTATAAAGAATTTATCGAAAATTATTGGCAATCAATAATCAAAAAAATTCAAGAAAAATCAGGACAAGGAGAGTTTAGCAACCAGGATATTCGCATAACTGAGGTCCCAAATAGTTGGGAGAGTGAGTATTCATTCCAGTCGCTCGTCGCTAATTTGAAACGTAATAAATCTAAACTAATATTTAATAACAAGTTTCTAGAAATTATAACAGAAACAGCAGCCTTGCAAAATTGGGTTGATATTGAAAATGAATATTATAAAATATTAAAGAAGATAATTAAGGACTCACCAATTTGCCCTTATAAAGATATAGTCAAATTAAACAACGACTTTGAAAGAATTAAAAATAACCTTAAAGACTATTTAGTCCAAATTGAGCAGAAATTTGATAGGGAATTTAGAGAGCCATCTATTAAAAATGAAATCGGAACTAAAATTTACTCAAGTTTCAAGTTAAAAGATTTTACTGAAGAAGTATTTAGCAATGTCGTCGAATCAGAATATGAGAAAATACAAACTCGACAAAAGAATTTATTTGAAGGAACAGAACATTCTTCCCTTGGTAATAATATAATTCTTGACCAAAATTCAACACATCCTAAGAAAGACGTAAAAAAACTGCTATTCTCTAAAAATGCTAGTGAGAACTTTGATTTAACTCCAGATCAAGTTATATTTCTGAATTTTAATTATACACATACTCCATTTTTATACGATGATAAAAGAAAATATTTGAATTTTCCACATGGTTTCTCAAAAGAAGTAATGACTGAATTCATCAATATTCATGGTGAATTGAATAATCCAGATAACCCTATTATTTTTGGATTTGGTGATGAGATTGACGAATACTACAGAAAGATTGAAGACTTAAATGACAATAAGTATTTACACAATATCAAGTCCATAAGATATTTGGACACTGATAATTATAAACGGCTTTTAAGAATTTTGGATGATGATTATTTTCAAGTCTTTATTTTGGGGCACTCTTGTGGCATATCTGACAGAACATTATTAAACACACTTTTTGAACATCCAAACTGTGGCTCAATTAAGACTTTTTATTATGAAAATGGTGAAACAGATAATTTCAGTGATATTGCACGAAATATTTCTCGTAATTTTAATGATAAATCAAAGATGAGAGAAAGAGTAGTAAATAAAACATATTGCAAACCATTAATTGAATAAAGCCAGTTGCCAACAAACGCTCATAAATAATTGCCATGACAATTATAAATTCAACATTTGTAATACGTTTCAAGTCTATTACATACAGACAAGAAACTGCTTCGCAAGCGGCAACTATTCATAGCGCAAACGTTGTTTGCCATGCAAAAAAATGAAATAGCACTGAATAAACAGAGCAGAAAAATTGAAAGATAAAATGAAAAGCCAGCCCGAAAATAGCACATTTAGTTTTTTGCCGACACACAGGCAAAACCCGAAAAAACTAAAAGAGTTATTTCTTGCCAACGCAGAGCAGAATTGCGGAAACCTGAAAGGTTTAAGCAGGAAAGTCAAGATAAAAGTATTTGATATTCATGGTAACGATTATCGTTTCTTTGAAATTGAAGGAAAAAATAATATTATTACTGAAAAACTTGACCTAAAAGAATTAGCTGCGGGAGTTTATTTTATTAGCTTTATAAGTAGGAATTTATCTCAGGTTGAAAAAATTGTGGTTCAATAAATATTAATTATCAAAAAAAACAAAACATGAAAAAACATTACAAAAATTATTTAATGATAATTTGCTTAGTATTTTTAAGCGTATTATCGACAAAAGTAAATGCACAGCATTTTAACTTTGAAGGGGGAAATCCCTCAAACAATTTCGATAATGGAAATAAAGGACATTGGAGTGTATCCGGTGATCCTACAGGAAATATCTGGGCTATTTACATAGGAGGAGCCAAAATTGATGGTCAAAATATGGTGCATGGCGACGAAATTGCTATTTTCGATGGTGATTTAGCAGTAGGTGTTTTCACGCTAACACAAATTTGTACTCCTACTAATCAATTCGATAACGCTCTTAATGCATTTTCCTTATTATTTGGTGAACCGGGATATACTGTTGGAAATACCTTTACAATGAAAGCATGGGATCAAAGCGAAAACATGGAATTAAGTGAATTTGATTGTACGTTTTACAATCCATACGGAGATGCCTATGTAGGAGATGTATTCCCTTACGACGAGCCTTATAGTATGGTAAGTATTGATTTTTCTTTTTTAGAACCAACACCAATACTTATTAGTGCAACACCTGGTATTAAAGAAGTAACACTTGAATGGGAAGCTATTCTCAATAAAAATAAAACAAATCATTTTAATTTCGAAGGTGGCGACCCCGGTCATGCCTTGTGGTCAATTTATATTGGTGGTGCAACATTCGATGGATCAGATATGGGATCAGGTGATGAGATAGGTATTTATGACGGAGACCTGCTGGTAGGTGCCTTCACATTAGACCAAATATGTACACCTGAAAATCAGTTTGATAATGATTTTATTGCATTCAGTGTTCTTTTTAGTGGAAATGGATATCAATTTGGAAATCCATTTACAATCGTAGCCTGGGACGAAAGCGAACAAAAGGAGTCAATTGGCTTTGAATATACATTCAGTAATCCTTATGGCGATGCATGGACAGGTGATACATTTCCGGAAGGTGATTTTCCGTACAGTATTGCTGAATTCGTTTTTTATGGTTATGTGCCAAGTTTTAATATTTATTATGAAGACGGAACATTGGTTGCTGCCGAAGTAGAAGGAAATACTTATACCGATACGGAATTGATTGCAGGTGTTGAATACTGCTATTATATCACTCAAATTCTTGAGAATGGTTTGGAATCGCCTCCATCAAATATTTTATGTGCCATTCCTTATTCAATAGGAAATATTTCCGGTGTAGTATATGATATTGATAGCAATCCAATTGTAGGAGCAAGTGTAATCATTGAGGAAACAGCAGAAGCAGTAATTACCAACGAAATGGGTGAATACTTCTTTGAAAATGTTACTACAGGTACATATAGTCTTACAGCCTCACATTATAACCATTATTCGGCTACTGTTTTTAATGTTGAAGTTATTGATAATGAAACGGCAATTGTTGATTTCTACCTTGAACCAAAAGCCCCGACTCTTATTAGTCTTACCCCGGGAATAGAAGAAATGTCACTTGAATGGGAAGCTATATCTGGCGAAAATAAAACAGGGCATTTCGATTTTGGAAATGGAGGAGATCCGACCGGAAGTATATGGGCAATTTATATCGGAGGTGCAACATTCAATGGAACAGATATGGAAGAAGGTGATGAAATTGCAATTTTCGATAATGATTTAATGGTTGGTGTTTTTACTTTAAATCAGATTTGCACACCAGATAATCAATTCGAAAACCCTATTAACGCATTTGCTTTATTATTCGACGGGCCTGGATATACTGTTGGAAATGCTTTCATTTTGAAAGCATGGGATCAAAGCGAAGGCATTGAATCAAATAGTTTTGAATACGTTTTCAGTAACCAATATCCATATGGTAATGCTTATGTTGGTGATGTATTCCCTCCTGCCGAACCTTATAGTATGGCAGAATTCACATTCACAGGTGGATATCTCCCTACTTTTAATATTTATTACGAAGATGGAACTTTAGTTGCTTCAGAGGTGGAAGGAAATACTTATACGGATACTGATTTAATAGGAGGTGAAGAATATTGTTATTATATAACTCAAATTTTTGGAAATGGATCAGAGTCCGTAAACTCAAACATTTTATGTGCAGTTACATTAGCTGTAGGTAATATAGCAGGTATTGTTAATGATGTTGATAACAATCCATTAGAAGGAGTTAGTGTTACAATTGAAGAAACCGGAGACATGGTTTCAACAAATGAATTTGGTGAATTTCTTTTTGAAAACATTACTCCCGATACGTATAATTTAACAGCATCATTATTTCTCTACTATTCATCAACTATTAATAATGTTGAAGTCATTGGAAATGAAACTGCAATAGTTGATTTCTTTCTTATTCCACAAGCCCCGAATCTAATTTCTGTTACTCCCGGAATAGAAGAAAATTTTCTTGAATGGGAAGAAATTGTTGTTGATAATAAAACAGGGCATTTCGATTTCGGAAATGGAGGTGATCCTTCAGGTGATATTTGGACAATTTACATTGGTGGTGCTACATTCGATGGAACAGATATGGGGGCTGGCGATGAAATTGCAATTTTTGATGGCGATTTAATGGTTGGTGTTTTTACTTTATCTCAAATTTGTACACCTGATAATCAACTCGAAAATAATTTTATGGCATTTAGTTCCTTATTTATTGGGCCAGGATATTCACCTGGAAATAGTTTTACTATTATTGCCTGGGATGAAAGCGAAGGTATTGAATCCGGAGTTTTTAATTATACATTCTCCGACCCTTACGGTAATGCTTTTGTTGGCGATGTTTTTCCTGAAGGTAATTCACCATACAGCATGGCAGAACTTACATTTTTAAGATATCAACCTACTTTTAATATTTATTATGAAGATGGAACATTAGTTGATGGAGAAATTGAAGGAACAACATATACCGATTCGGATTTAATTAGCGGTCAGGAATATTGCTATTATATCACTCAAATATTTACCAGCGGGCAAGAATCGGCAATTTCAAATGTTTTATGTGCAACTCCCACCGGTAACTCAGGCATACAAAACTATGATCTTGAATTTGGGTTTCAATTTATTTCAAGTAGGCTTTTTCCCGAAGATCCCAATATGCTTGTTGTTTTTGATGAGATATTAGGTAATCTCGACTTTGTACGAAACACAAACGGTTTAATGTTACGAAAAATTGGCCCCAATTGGGTAAACAGTATAGGCGATTGGGTAACTATCGAAGGATATTTAGTAAGAATGGATGAGCCGGATGAATTCACTATTATTGGTGAAGAAATTGATCCTCAAACACAAATAAACCTGGTTTATGGTTACCAATTTGTAAGCTTCTTGCCCGATGAACCCATGGATGCAATGCTTGCATTTGAGGACATTTTAGATAATCTTGATTTTGTGAGAAATACAGGCGGATTTATGCTGAGGAAAATAGGTCCGATATGGGTTAATGGTATTGGAGATTTAAATCCTTGTGAAGGATATCTTGTTAAAATGTTTGCCGATGGTGAATTGATTTATCCTACTGGCGAGGTAGGTGTAACCTCAATTGATGAAGATTTCCAAAGTCAGGTAAATTACCAAGACATAAATATCCCGGGATGGCTGAATATTAATGAGATTGGAAGTAGAAAATGGCAAGGGAAAGAATTTGCAGGTGAAAAATATGCTCAGGCCACATCATATAATTCAGGTGAAGAAAATGTTTGCTGGTTAATTACACCCAAAATTGCTCTTGTTGAAATGGATAATCCGGTTTTTTCATTCGAAAGTGCTCAGGCATACTGGAATCATGAAGGTTTTAGTGTTATTATTTCAACAGATTTTGACGGCTCGGATCTTTCTGCTGCAACATGGACACCTTTAGATTGTGTAACTGCAAACCAAAATCATCCCGCCAATGAATGGATTCCCTCAGGTGAAACTGATCTTTCATCTTATTCTGGTTTTGCATATATTGCTTTTAGATATGAAGGAAATGATAATACAGGTGAAACTACATCTTATAGAATTGACAATGTTCTTCTTATTGACGAAAATGAAATAACTGAAAGTGTTACTTCAATTGAAAAAGCAGAAAAACATTGGAATAAGGTGGTTGGTGACCCATCAGAACCCGTCTGGACAATCTATTTTGAAAAAGGAACTTTAGAAACAGGTGATGAAATTGCAATTTACGATGGTGAAATACTTACAGGTTCCGGGGTAGTAGTTTCCGATAATATTTTTGAAAATGAAATTCCTATTTTTAGCAATCTTTATGAAGTAGGAAACAAAGCAATAATTAAGGTTTGGGATAAGAGTGAAAATAAGGAATATGTTTTAAACGATTACACATTTTCAAATCCTTATGGAGATGCCTGGACAGAAGATGTTTTCCCTGCAGAAGATGGAGAATATAGTTTGTTGCATTTTTCAACCACAGGAATTTCTGATGAAAATGAAATGAATCAGTATATTTCAATTTATCCAAATCCTTCCGATGGAATATTTAATATTTCAATCGAAGGATTAAGTGGAACAGTTCAAATTAAAGTGTTTGATATTCATGGTAACGATTACCGTTTCTTTGAAGTTGAAGGAACAAAAAACATAATAAACGAAAAACTTGAGCTAAAAGAATTAGCTACGGGAGTTTATTTTATAAGCTTTACAAGTAGGAATTTATCTCAGGTTGAAAAAATTGTGATTCAATAAGAAAACAAAGGCTTGATGGGTTTTAAAAAACCCATCAAGCTAATATTACATCCTAATCACCTTATATTATGTGAGTAAACCTTTAAAAAAAGTCATGTTTTTATGAAAACGGCTGAGCCGTTAACAAAAATAAGTGACTTTTTCCTTAAAAAAAGTGGTCATTTTTTCAATGGCTGCCGAATTAATCGAAAAAGTAGCAGGTGTATAAATTGAAAAGTAATCGGTTTTTGATTATACTTTCAACCATCAGGATGTTCGCTCCCTTCCTTATTTGTAAGGAAGGGTTGGGGATGGATAAAAAAAAATAAAAAGAATATATTTCTAACTAAAATGTATTAAATTTGAACTTTCATTTCAATAAGGATGAAAAGAATAATAGGATTTTAACAACCCTATGTAAAAAGCAGGGAATAAAACACCAATTGTGAAAATGTTAATAACAGAATGGATAGCAAAATTCTACTCGGTTTACTTATTTAGCTCATTTTCTCATAAGC
>Ga0208648_1001216_pt1 | contig 21995 bp, 17 predicted proteins | sample AntAceMetag02UKL_FD_184772 | JGI IMG/M metagenome (GOLD analysis project Ga0208648, IMG submission 184772) | Saline lake microbial communities from Ace Lake, Antarctica - Antarctic Ace Lake Metagenome 02UKL (SPAdes) (version 2) | ecosystem: Environmental > Aquatic > Non-marine Saline and...
AATTATAAATATGAGTATAAAATTTTACAAGACGTCTGGTTAAAAAATAAATTATATTTTTATGGAAAACCAAAAAATTGGAATGCCATTATGGAAAAAGATTCTTTATCTGTTTTTACTTTTGATATTTGTTGCATTGGGAGCAAATATTTGGACATGGGATGTTTCAATTTTTTTATCATTTATAATTACTGTAATTTCAATTATAATGATTCATTTTTTTTGGGATGAGCTCAGAGGTGAGAAAGAAAATATGGACACGAAAAAGAAAGATAAAATTTTAAGAACAATTTATTTTGGAATATTTTTATTGCTGGGAATATATTTTATTTTCATGGAGACATGGTTTTTGCCTATAAAAATTATCACTTTCATTGTTCTTGTATTAATCTTAAAATTAGTTTGTTTTCCAAGGAGTAAAAAAATAATTAATAAATACTGCACGAAGTGTGGATATGAATTAAAACAAAGCAACAATTTTTGCGTTAGTTGTGGAGAGAAGATAATTAATCATAAATATAATCCTGGTATTGTTTCATCGCCCACAAAGAGTATTAGTATAGCAGCATTAATTATATTTATAATTATTTTGTTAATAGCTGTTTGTGCAATTACTTTTTTTTCAAATGAAAAAGATTATATATTTAGCCAGAATCAAAACGACAAAGCAAATTTTAATGATGAATTGGAAAATACAGAGAAAAATGAATTGTTGAATATAAACATTGACACTGACGAAAATATTATTTTTGATAGTTCAGATATAAATACTGATACTGACGGAGATGGGTTAACTGATGTTGAAGAGGAGTTGCTTGGATTAAACAGTAATAATGAAGACACAGATGAAGATGGGCTTTTTGACAGAGACGAAGTAAAAGTATATTTGACTGATCCAAATGATCCAGATACCGATGGCGACGGTTATTCAGATGGCGATGAAGTAAAAACCGGCTATAACCCCGCAGGATCAGGTAGGTTATATGAGATAGACTAAAATAAATTTCTACTTACCTAATTTTCACATACAAAATTAATCATTAAATAAAAACTTATGTTTACAAAATTAAAACAAATTTTTACCTATCCAATCTGTAAATACAAAATTAATTATTCAAAATTTAATCCCCGGAATTTTAAAAAGCTGTCTTTTAAAAAATCCATCAAGGGGCTGGTCATTCTGATTATTTTTCTAGGCGCTTTTATTGTTGTTAAAGACGAATTATCTTATCAACTAGGCATTGGCTATTGGGGTGAGGAAGACGGTTATTCGGCTGAGTTTGAAGAGGGATATGATGAGGAAGAGGGATATGATGAGGAGACTTGCAATGTTATGGGGATTGAATTACGCGGAGAATTAATGACATATATTACACCTGACAGTTTAGATCAAGATGGAAATCTTATTTATGACGAAGTTGCTTCTGAAGATATTGTCGGCGCCATAAATTTTGCTGAAGAAGACGAAGCAACCAAGGCAATATTTTTAGAAATAGATTCTTATGGTGGTTATCCGGTAGCCGGAGAAGAGGTAGCCAAGGCACTGAAAAACGCTAAAAAGCCAACTGTAGTTTTAATTAGGGAAGGCGGATTGTCAGCCGCTTATTACGCCGCTACTGGCGGAGATATTATTTTTGCGTCAAAAAATTCTGATGTTGGCAGTATTGGTGTCACTATGTCTTATTTGGACTATGCTGAACAAAACAAAAGAGATGGTCTAACCTATAATCAACTAAGCGTAGGCAAGTTCAAAGATTCTGGTGATCCTGATAAGCCGTTAACATCAGAAGAAAAAGCATATTTCATGCGCGATGTAGAAATCCTTAATGAAAATTTTATAAAAGATGTAGCTGAAAACAGAAACATGGATATAGAAAAAGTAAGAGAATTAGCTGACGGCTCGTCAATGCTCGGAGAAATGGCTCTGGAAAATGGCCTGATAGACAGAATTGGTAGCTTTAAAGAAGCTTCGGATTATATTAAAGATAAAATCGGGGAAGAATTAGAGGTGTGTTGGTAAAATAAATACTAATATTCGTTTGATTTTTAGCTTATTTTGGCTTGATTTAGAAGTATTAAAGTGGTAGATTAAAGATATATTATTTAAAATGTAGTACGATATTAATCATTTAAAAGATTAAATATGGGCATTACAGCCGAAAAATTAATCTCAAAGCATTTAATACAATAAAACTATGTCTAAAGGAGTCAAAAAAATCTATAAAAGTAATGATATAAATGAGACTTTTTCATACGGCATAATCTACGTGTACTCTATTCCACTTGAAAGTCATAGAGGTCGTTTAAAAGTAGGCAGTACCAGAATATATATGCCTAATCCTACCCAGCAAGACATCGAGGCTGCTGCTAAGGGCAACCGCATAAAATCACAGACACTAACAGCGGACGTTCCTTTCAAAATTGAGCATGCAGAACTGGCAGTCACAGATAATGGTGATTATTTTTCTGATCAAGATGTTCACAAGGTTCTCATACGATCTGGTTTCCCGCGTAAAGCAAAGCATACTAAAAACTCACGCGCAGAGTGGTTTGAAGTTAGTTTAGAAGTAGCAAAGAAAGCAATTCAAGCTACAAAAGAAGGTCGAAGGGCACTATCGACCAAAGAAAAAACTGTTTCCCAAATTTCTGAATTTCCGTTTCGCCCAAACCAGCGCAAAGCTATAGATAAAACCACCAAAGCCATCAAGGGAAAACGTAAACACTTTCTCTGGAACGCAAAGATGCGTTTCGGTAAAACATCTGCGGCTATGCAAGTAGCCAAAGAAAATGAAATGAAAAAGGTCCTCATAGTTACTCATCGTCCTAGCGTGAGCATTGATTGGTATAATGACTTCAAAGAAATATTTGCGGGTACAAAATACCAATATTCATCAAGGACAAAGGGTGAATATATCAGTACACTTACTAAAGGTGACAAGCCGTTCTTTTACTTTGCATCATTACAAGATTTACGCCTATCGAAACGTGTAGTGGAAGACGGGTCTGCCGGATCTCAAGCTGCAGGCTTTAAAAAAAATGAGGAAGTTTTTGACACAACCTGGGACATGTTGATCGTTGATGAGGCTCATGAGGGAACACAAAGTAGTCTTGGCGAGGCTACTCTTTCAAAAATACCAATTAATTTTATGCTTGAACTTTCTGGTACACCATTTAATATCTTGCATAAGCACGAAGAAAAAGATATATACACTTGGGATTATGTCATGGAGCAAGAGGCAAAGCTTAATTGGGACGAGCACAATTCTGGAGTACCGAACCCTTACGCGGACCTACCCGCTCTTAGTATATTTACATATGACATTGATACGTTTGACAACCACATCGGTGACCTGGGTGCTAATTTTCACGATTTTCTTGATGGTGCTTTTAAATTTCACGAGTTTTTTCGTGTGCACAAAGATGATGAGGGTAACGATACCGCTGAGTTTGTTTACGAGTCGATGGTTAAAAAATTCTTAGATTTGCTGGTTGATGATAAGTTAGAAACGAAGTTTCCATACGCAACAGAAGAATATCGTAGCTATAACAAACATTCCCTCTGGCTATTACCAAATCGTGTCAAAGCTATTGAAGCCATGGCAAAGTTGCTCAAAGACCACTCGATTTTTGGTTCAAATGAATTTGGTATTGTAAATATTTCTGGTGATAAACCTGATGATGAGGAGGATAAAGACGCCAAGGATCGTGTTACTAAGGCAATTAAAGAGCATAACTACACCATCACCTTAACAGGCCAACGACTAACAACTGGTGCTTCCATTCCTGAATGGACAGCGATCTTTATGATGTCTGACACCAACTCTGCCACAACCTATTTACAAACTGCTTTTCGTTGCCAAACTCCTGCAAAAATAGACGGCAAGTTAAAAACGCAAGGATACGTGTTTGATTTTGCACCGGATCGTACCCTGAAATTAGTCGCTGAGGCGATAGAACTCAACCACAAATCAGGAAAAATCAATTCACCCGAGCAAAAAGATGCAATGAGACAATTCCTCAATTTCTGCCCGATTCTCGTCGCGGAGGGTGGAACAATGAAACCGTATGACGTAGCGTCTATGCTGACTCAGCTCAAAAAGGCTATCGTCGAACGTGTGCGTCGCAATGGCTTTGATGATCCTAAACTATACAACGATGAATTGTTACAGCTTGATGATTTGGGTATCGCTAAGTTCAATGAACTTAAAGAAATCGTTGGGAACTCTACCAGTGAACGAGTCAACGAAATAAAAATAAACGAGCTTGGTATGGATGAACTCAAGACCAAGCAAGCCGAAGAAGCCGAGAGTAAGAAGAAGCAAAAGAAAGAGTTATCAGAAGAAGAGAAGAAAGTATTGAAAAAGCTAAAAGAAGCTCGTTACCAAAAGAAAACTGCCATCAGTATATTACGTGCAGTGAGTATACGTATGCCGATGTTAGTGTATGGCGCGAACGTATCGATACGAGATGATATCACATTACAAAAATTTATTGACCTTGTTGACGAAGAGTCTTGGCAAGAATTTATGCCGGCAGGTTTGTCCAAAGAAGGGTTTGGTGAATTTACTAAATATTATGATGAAGATGTATTTAAAGGGGTCGCTCATAGCATTCGTGCCAAAGCCTTTGATTGTGACGATTTTTTACCAACAGAGCGAATACAGGCGATTGCCGAAATATTTAGTACCTTCAAGAATCCCGACAAAGAAACAGTCTTAACGCCATGGAATGTAGTAAATATGCACCTAACCAAAGCTTTTGGCGGTCATGATTTTAGCAGTGGGGTTACAGATAAAACAGGAAAACCAGAATGGAAGAGCCTTGATGTCGATACAAGCACATGGACACAGGACGACACAAAGATACTTGAGATAAATTCAAAATCTGGCTTGTACCCTTTGTTAGCAGCTTATAATGTATATTCAAGACAACTCAAAAAAATAAAGAGCAAAAAACTAGAGAATAGAATATTTAGACAACTATGGAATAGGGTGTTGGCGGACAATATTTATGTACTTTGTAAGAGCCCGATGGCTAAAAGTATTACACAGAGAACGTTAGCCGGATATAGTAATGCCAAGACAAATATTATTTATATTAAAGGTTTGGTGAAAAAGCTCCAACAAAAAGACAGTTTCAAGGAGCATAATGTAAGAGCTGAGTTACTAGAAAAATTTAACTTTAACGATAAAAATATGAAATTTACAGCCGTTGTAGGGAATCCTCCATATCAAGGTGAGAATCATCAACAGATTTATCCCTTTTTTTATTTATCAGCTCGCTCACTTGGTGAGCAAGTATCTCTCATTTTTCCAATGGGCTGGCAGGAACCCAAGAATGGTAACAACCTAAGACTACTAAATAATAAAGGTATTAAGGAAGATTGTCAGGTAGTCTTTATAGACAACCTTCACAATGTTTTTCCAGGTATTGCAGGAGCAGAATGGACAAACATAATTTTATGGAAACGTGGATACAATAATGGATTAAGTGGGAAGCAAAAAATTTATACAAACGGAGAAAGTCCTCGAGAAACGATACTTCGAATCGAGAAAAATCATGACAGTAAACCTAAAGAAATTAGGGAAATGGCGAAAATAGTTACAGCATTTGAAGACTTTGTACCTATGCAATCTATTACTTCGACACGTAAACCCTATGGCTTGAGTACTGATGTAGTTAAGGACCCCACTAAAAACAGCTTACCCCCAATTCACACAGAACGAAGAAATGTGGATGATATTAAATTATATGCTATCAGCGGCAAGGCGTATTACATAGAAAAAGACTATCCACTACCAAGGAAAACCAAAGCATTTGACAAGTATAAAGTGTTTGTTCCATATGCATGGGGTAATATGTCGGAAAATACGGGTCTTGGTGGCGCATATTCTGATATTATATTGGCTAGGCCATATATGGTTGCCACAGAAACATACCAAGAACAAGGACCATTTAGTACTTTTAAGGATGCAAAAAAACACGCAAAATTCTTAATGACAAAGTTCGCCCGAGCACTTTTGTACCTCAATAAGTACTCCCAGCATTCAACCACATCTTGGGGGGCAGTTCCAGTGCAGGATTATTCTGAGCCATGGTGGAAAAAGACCGTTAATGAAATTGATATCGAGTTAATGAAAAAATATAGAATTCCAGATGCAATCAATGCTTTTGTAATGGCAAATATTCAAGAAAAATCACAAAATAATATTGTTAGTCACCTTAATTAATAATTATGACCTTACTTCCTAAAATTGATGTATTAGAGAACACACTTCGCCGTACCGGCGATTTGCTTGACATACTACTAATTGACCGGACAACAAGGAAGAATATTCTCTGGGCAACAGATTCGTACGAAAAGCTCGGTAAGAAGTTTTTGCCTAAAAAGTGTATTACATCAGCATCAGTGACCGGTGAATATGGGATGATCATACAACCGCGTGCCGCCAAGAGCTTGGATGAACAGCGTCGACGTACTAAGGACAAGGCTGAAGTTTTTACACCGCTGCAGACTGTCGACCAAGTCAACAAGAAAGTAGATGTGTCTAATCATAATCGCATGCCTAATAAGAACAATTGGCAAGCGTACATCCGAGAGCTCAAGCTTGAGATTACATGTGGTGAGGCCCCTTTTATTGTCAGTCGCTATAACCCAACTGCAAGTACTGGCAAACTTATTAAATTAGAAAATCGTGTTGGTTTTTTAGATAAAAAATTGAAAGTAGTATCGAAGTATTGTCACAAGAAAGCCGAGTGGTTATTGTGGGCAAAAGAAGCCTTCAAGGCAAGTTATGGGTATGAGTGGCAGGGTGATAATGTACTACTGGCGCGCGAAAATTTACTCTACACACTGATTGATTATTACGAGACGAAATTTACGAGACGACCAACACTAAGAATACAAGAAGAATTTGCCGAAATTATAAGCTGGAACATTTTCCAAATGGACGGCCTAAAGTATGTTGTTCCGATGAGTTGTCATCATGAAAATAAGGTTATTCCTGGTGAACGGACACTTTTCGAAGAAATACCAGACACTGTTGAGAAACATGGGTGTGAGGGTTGTAAATATAATCGACCACATAAACACAATGGAAAGTATGCCAAAATTATGGATTGGAATAAGAATAAAGCTGTCAGGTTTTTGGATCTGATCACTTAAGGATAAGATGGGGTCAGCCACCTTTCATTTGAAAAGAGAAATAGATAAGTTTTGCGGATGTACGGTAAAGAATTATTTGGTAATAAATAATAATTAAATTATATTTATTAAATTAACAATTACGTAATACTTTACGTAAATACCCCCACCCTGTCCCTCCCCCGCTACGTTCCTTGCGGGAGAGGGAACTAGTTTAGAAAAATAAATAATTAATTTAAGTATTAGATGGCAAATTTAAATCAAAAACAAATAGAGCTAATCAAACTTTATTCTAAGTTGGCTAAAAAAATAACTGATGGTCAGTTAATTTTTTCTCATGTTAGTATTCAGAGAGAGATCGATCGTATAGTTAAAATTAAACAAGGTTTTCAGGAGTTTATAAAAAATCCAAATCAAGCTAACTTCCGTGAATTTTGGAATAAGGAGCTAGTTTACGCAGTGCAACAGGCTAGTAATGCCTCTAACCTGTTGAACAGAAAAGGAATTAAGAAAATTGGCGAAGTGATGAAACAAATCAATATAGCAAAAAAGTATAATCCAAAATGGGAAGATGAGATGGGGGCTAGGAATTCTCTGCGTGAATTCTGGTCAAAATTAAAAGCTGAACCAATTCAAAATGGATGTGCGTATTATGGATTAAGTTTTTTTGGTTATCCTGAAGTAAAAAATTACGATGAATTTATTAAAATATATGCAGATTTTAAAAAAGAATATTTAAAGATAGTTAGCAAAAGGATTGGGCCGTATCCAATTGAAGTTGAAATCGATCAGCTATTTAATGCAATTGACAAGACTAAGCTTAAAGAGTTAAAAGAGGCCAGTGATTTAGATATTAATAAATTGTGTATAAAAATATTGTTATTAAAAACCCAGAACGCTTTAAACGAAAAAATGCAAAGCTACCTAGCTTATATAAATAAGGATATAAATTTTTACTTTAATGATGAGGATTATAAGTTTAAAGTAGTAGCAGATTTTCAAAATAAATTTAAATTAGACGCTAGCGATTTCGGCGTTATGCTAGATGAAGCATTATTAACTGCTAAGAATTTAATCGAAAGTGGGAATTACTATCCTCGCCGTATGCTCGCAACTTATTATGCGCTAAAACCAGATGAGACGAGACAAGCATTTGTTGATTTGCTTGATGAGAGCAAGGAAATAAAAGGACGACTTAATGATTTTGTTAAGTTATTTAAAAGTATCCATAAAGAAGCTATAAAGACTGGCAAAATACCTGAGGATGCTAAAAATACATACATAGATTATCGCTTCGTAAGTTTTATTTTGTCAGCTATTTATCCTGAAAAATATTTTTATACTAAATTTAGTGAATATTATAAGTTAATAGCAGAGTTAAACTTGGCTAAAAATATTTCGGAACAATCGGACGGTGATAAGTTTTTATTATTTAATTCGTTTGGACTATTGATAAGAGAGTTTTTAAAAGGCAATCGGTCATTTTTAGATATACATAAACAGTTAGTTAAGGATAGTCAATATAAAGATAGTTCGCTAAGCTGGGGTACTTGGGATTTTATTTTTAATTATATTAGACGAATAGCTCAAGGCGATAATGACTTGATAAATTACTGGATTTTTCAAGGTAATCCAAACAGATTTGATGTTATAGGATTTTTGAAAAGGGGAGGCAAAGAAGATTGGAGTATGAATCAGGGAAGAGATGATGTGCAAATAGGAGATAAAGTATATTTTTGGATTTCCGGTGAAGAGGCTGGGTTGTATGGTACGGGTGAAATATTAACTAATCCCGTTGAGACTCAAACTCAATTTGGCAATTGGCATGTTGACGTAAAAGCTAATAATTATTTAGGCGATAATTATATCCCACGTCAGATTTTTTTAGATAATAAAATACTTAAAAAATCTAGAATAATAAAACAGCCCCAAGGTACTAATTTTTTGTTAACAAAGATGGAAGAAGAAGAGATTGAAAAAATTATTAATAAAGATAAAATTATTAAAAATAATAAATTAAATAATGATCATATGAAACAACCAAAAAATTTAATACTCTATGGACCTCCTGGTACAGGTAAGACTTATCAAGCCATAGAAAAAGCTAAATCGTTATTATCAGACCAAGCTAAAGAGGAAACAGAGGAGGAGCGAATTGGAAAAATAATCAAAGAATTAACATGGTTGGAAATTGTCGGAGTTATTATGCGGTTAAGGGGAGAAGATAAATATCGGGTGCCAGAATTAATAAATGATGTTGTTGCAAAAGCTGCAGCCAAATTGAGAAATAGGATAACAAAACTTAACCCTACCTTTTGGGGATTGATGCAATTACACAGTAATGAAACAAGTGAAACAGTTAATTTCGCTAAGCGTAGCGGGTTGAATTTATTTGACAAAGGCGAACAATCCATGTGGTATTTGACAGATACTGGCAAAGAATATTTTGCTGATGATCGTTATAGTGAAATTATAAAACAATTAGAAAATATCAAAACAGAAAAGAAAGACTGGAAAGAATATTACGATTTTATTACTTTTCACCAGTCATATTCTTATGAAGAATTTATCGAGGGTATTAGACCAGTATTAGAAGATGAAGAGGAGCATGTCAGATATGAGCTCAAGGACGGGATATTTAAAAGGATGTGTCGCAAAGCAGAACAGGATCCAGATAATAATTATTTATTAATCATTGATGAAATAAACCGAGGTAATATATCTAAAATTTTTGGTGAGCTATTAACTCTAGTGGAAGAAGATAAGCGAGCTGATGGCGCAAATGAGATAGTTATTACTCTGCCTTATTCGGGACAGGAGTTTTGTGTGCCATCAAATTTATATATTCTTGGCACCATGAATACAGCTGACCGTAGCATCGCCCTTTTAGACGTAGCATTGAGACGACGATTTAAATTTGAGGAATTGATGCCAGAGTACAAGGATACAGGATTAGATAATTTAATGGTAAATGATTTAAATCTAGGTAAGTTACTCAGAAAAATAAATAGTAAAATTGAGGTTATGATTGATCGAGATCACCAGATTGGACACAGTTATTTCATGAAAATAGAAAAAAATAATAAAGAATTATTACATGACGCTTGGTACGGGGAAATCGTGCCATTATTACAAGAGTATTTCTATAATGATTGGGCTAAACTCGAACTGATATTGGGCAAATACAATGCCAGTAATCAGACAGGATTTATTGAAGTTAAAGACAATAGTTATATTCGCGGACTATTTTCTAATAATACATCAGAAGATTATATCGATTCCTTGGTTGGAAGCGTACATAAATATAAGCCAGAGGAATTAATAAAAGCTCTTGAGAATTTATTATGAGGAACAAAGTTATACAAATTTTTGAGTTTGAAGAAAAAATAATTAATCACGCTGAGAAGAATATTTTAACACCAAAGGAGATTAGTGCATTTACAAAATTGAATCGAAGAATTAAAGATATTCAAAAAACTGGTAGTGATATTATTTCTTTTACTTATCTTGGGTCAGATGTCATGAAAATAAAAGCTAATTCTTATGTGGGTATATTAAGTATTGGCAATAAAACGATTCAGATATTACCAAAAATGGCTCGAACAGATTTGAGCGGGCAAGAATATTCTTGTCAGACCATTCAGAATCTTTTGTATATGTTGGCGTACACTAAAAAATTACAAATTAAAGAAACTGATTTGGCTGCTTTACGTAGCGCTGGAGATAATTTTTTTGAAGTGTTAATTTATTTATTTGCTAAAAATTTATTAAGCTTTATTAAAAATGATATTAGTAAATAATATGTCAAACAGGAAGAAAATTTACCATTTGTTAAGGGGAAGCTACAATTTTCGAATCATATTAAACAAAACTTAGTTTCACGTGGACATTTTTATTTAGAATATGATGAGTTCAGCGAAGATAATTTATTAAATCAAATTTTAAAATATACTGTCAGCTTATTATTAAAAACCTCTAGTAATTTTAATAATTTAAAATTGTTACATGAGTTGGAATTTATATTCAGTGATATTAGTTTGAGAAAAATAGTAATTGATGATTTTAAAAGAATAAATTTAACACGTCTTAACAAAACATATGAGCCAATATTAAATCTATGTAAGATATTTATTGGTTCAAGTTCTTTGGAATTGAGTGCTGATAAAATAAGAACTTTTTCGTTTGTGTTTGATATGAATGTTCTGTTCGAAGAGTTTATTGGAGAATTTATTAAAAGATCTTTTTATTCTGGCTATAGCTCTATCACATTGCAGCAACCAATCCGATCATTTGTTGAAGAGAAATATATCGATAAAGTATTGGTTGCCAAAGACATCTTTAAATTACGTCCAGATATTGTGTTGTGCCAAACTGATAAAGAACCAACAATTATAGTCGATACAAAGTATAAGATATTAGATGGCGCTGATAGAAAGGAAGGAGTTCATCAAGCTGATTTATATCAGATGAACGCTTATGCTCAAAAGTATAATTGTCAGAATATTATTTTATTATACCCCAGACTTGATAATCAGCCAGATAAAGATATAAGATTTAAAGTAAATGATACTGTTAGTATTTACGCTAGGACAGTTGATTTATGCAGAGATTTGAAAGCTGAAAAAGAAGAATTAAAACTTGAATTAAAAAATATTTTATCTTTTACTGTATGATAGTATCTAAATCAGACTATATTAAATATTACCAATGTCCTAAGGCGGTTTGGCTTTATAAAAACCGTAAGGATTTAATTCCTGACGATATTGCTGAGCAAATGGCTGGAGCTTTGGCCAATGGACAAGCAGTTGAAGACGAAGCATATAAACTATTCCCGAACGGCGTTGCTATTCCTTCTAGTGGATTCAAGGAAGGCGTTGATAATACTACTAAATTAATACTAGATAAGACGCCGGTTATATTTCAGGCGTCTTTTTGGAATAAAGATCTATATTGTCGATCTGATATTATTAAACATAATCCCGAGGATAACACCTGGGATATATATGAAGTAAAAAGTGCGACCAAGGTTAAGCCCGAATATATTCCTGATTTAGCTTTTCAGAAAATATGTTTAGAAACGGCCGGGTTAAAAGTAAATAAAACTTTTGTAATTTATGTTAACAGAGAATATGTTCGGCAAGGCCCGATAGAGCCTGAGAAACTTCTTTTAACCGAAGACGTATCTGAAGACGTAGATGTTATGATTGAAGAAGTCGATAATAATATTCCTAAGATATTTAAACTAATCAAAGACAGAGAAGAGCCAAAAGCTAGAATCGTTAAGCAATGCTATAATCCTTACCCTTGTATGTTTATCCCTCATTGTTGGCGTGATATTCCCGAGCATAATATTTATAATGTTTATCTTGGCGAAAAAGAAATTCATAGTTTACTAGATGATAATATTGTTGATCTGTCGGATGTACCGGTTGGAGTGATAACTAGAGATAAATATAAAAAATATTACGAAGCTTATAAAACAGATAAAGTTTTAATAGATAAAGTTGCTATAAAAAAAGAAATTGCTAAATACAAATACCCGCTATATTATCTTGACTATGAAACAAACTCACCAGGAATCCCTGTCTTTGACGGCTATCGGCCATATCAAAGGATGACTTTTCAATATTCTTTACATGTGCAAGAAAAACCGGGGGGCGAAGTAAAGCATTATGAATATTTAGCTGATAAGAACGAAGACCCTTCTCGAGGGTTGGCAAAGTCTTTAACTAAGTTGATTGGTTCTAAAGGAAGTGTTATGGCTTGGTACATGGGATTTGAGGCTGGGTGTAATAGCGAGATGGGAGAGCGGTATCCAGAATACGCTAAATTTTTTGAAGATATTAATTCGCGTCTGCTTGATTTAATGGAATTTTTTTCTAATGGTTTATATGTTGATAAAGGATTCTTTGGTTCGGCTTCTCTTAAAAAAGTTTTGCCTGTTTTTATTCCGTATTTATCGTATGGTGATCTTAATATTCAAGAAGGTATGGCTGCATCAGATTCTTGGCCGATGTTGATTGGGTCTGATTTAGGTAAACAGGAAAAAAAAGATTTAAGAAACGATATGCTAAAGTACTGCGAGTTAGATACATTTGCTATGGTGGAGATATTTAAAAAATTAAATGAATTAGTAAAATATTAATATATTTAACGAGTGATAGCATACCACAGGCAGGTGATGATTGTGATTTTTGTAGTTATGTAAAAGCTGTCGCGAATAAGTAATTGTTTTAAAAAATATGGATCAAAAATCAATTAAAGAACTACTGGAAAAACTTAATAAAGAATATCCTTTAACGCCCCATACTGGTGCTGGGCGTTTATTTACAACCGTAAGACGAATGAAAGCCGAAAGAGAATTTGATCTTCCCATTAATTTAAGGACTGGTTTCGCAATTTCTGTTAAAACTGGAAAAGCCGCGAATAAAATGGACGAACAGGAGTGGGAAAGTTTTTTTAAGGATTTGTCTGGACAACTTAAAAGAGATTATCTGGAATTATACCAGCAAATATTTAATAAATAATACCGCACCACTTGAAAGCAATAAGTTATGTTAATATGTGAATATACAAAAAATGGAAAGATTGTTAAATCAAAAATTAATATAGCTATGAGATTGCTAAAAGATGAAATTATTATGCTGGAAAAAGCTTATGCTAGTTGTTTGATTGAACATAAAGAAATGGAAGGATACAACCAGAATGAATATAAATTTGTTCAAAACCAAGAATTAACAAAACTTCGTCTAATGAATTCCCAGTTATGTTCTTTACGTAAAGAAATGGTCTATGAACATTCTGATAATTTTTATAGATTTTTTTATGGAATTGAATATGCCGAGGACGAGAAGGAAGAAGGTGAAGAGGTTTTATTTTATTATAATTATCCTATAAATGTAAAAAAATTTGAGAAAGAGAGAGTAAAACAAAGCGTTATGGAAGATTTATTAAAAAACAAAAACAAATATATAGAAATAAAGGCTTATACTCAGAAGAATATAAAGATTTTTTATAATAATTTATTGATATGAATATATATTTAGATATAGATGGAGTGTTAATTCACGATTCATTGGAAAATTATCAAAAAATCACAGATGGTTTAATCGATTTTTTGAAATATATTACAGAAAATTATAATTGCTATTGGTTGACCACTCATTGCAAGGGCGATACAGTACACTTGTTAGAATATTTAGGCGATAGATTTCCTGAAGAAGCAATGCAATATGTTAAATTACTCCAGCCTACAAATTGGCAGACGATGAAAACTGAAGCTATAGATTTTAGCCAGGACTTTAGATGGATAGACGATGATGTATTTGATAAAGAGTTAAGCGATTTGCGAGATAATAATTGTGAAGAAAAATTGATTCACGTTAATCTTATTAATAATCCAAATCAGCTTAAAGACATAATGAAATTGTTATAAAAAGTATTTAAATTTATGAAATATATTCATTGCCCAAAATGTGGATACAAAATAGCAATAGACAAAAACTTTAGATTAGTTGATGAAAAGAATTCCGTTTTTATCAAGATAGATAATATCATAAATAGGATAAATAAATACAAGACAGAACCGCTTCTATCTACAGAAATTAAAGACAGAGAGAAGAGAACGCCAAAGGAATTTAACCATTCTCGAAAATTTTGGAATTTGGTCGCCAAGACGGCTCCGGATTATCTTGAGATTAGAAATGAATTAAAGAGGAGTGAAATTAAGTTTATATAAATTTATGGCAAATAACCTTAATTCAGCAATTGATTGTATAAAAGCAATTATTAAGCAAAACGTGAGATTTTTATTTTTGCAAAAAGGTATAGTCGAGCAAATACAGACTGAAAGGTTAGTTCAGCATATCTACATGGAGAAGGTACATGTTTATCGTGAATATTTACAAATTTATAATTTAAAAATATGAAACTAAATAAAGTAGAAATAATCAATTTTAGATCAATTAAAGAGGAGACTGTTATTTTTAACCCAGTTTGTCGTGTTCTTGTTGGCATCAATGAATCTGGAAAATCTAACATACTTAAAGCTTTACGCTTACTTAGTTCAGACTATGTTCCTTCCCGTAGAGACGATGTTCGTGAAAGTCTTCCTAGCGAAGATGAGATTGATGATGCTTATGTAAAATTTTATTTTAGATTTGATAAAAGTGAAACTGAAGAGATGTTTAAGGATGTTTCCTCTAAGATATTGGCATCTGCCAAGGATCCAGAGATAGTATTATTAGGTGGGGTTAAAACAGGATTGAAATCATTTTGTAATCAACGTACTGACGTTCGATATCATGTTGACCTTATCGAAGAAAAGAAGGAATGTCGACATACGATATTTCCTGATAACATTACATTTAATGGTGATTGGAAAAAACCAACAAAAATTTGTCCTGCTGAATATGAAGTTGAAGTTAGAGATGAAAAGAAAAAATTAAATTTTTTTTCACTTGTTCGCGCAACAGATTTTCCAGATATACCAGTTGAATATTTGGAAGAGGCTAATATTGAAGATTTTGTAAGTTTAATCAGATCATCAAGTAATGAAATTTTTGAAACAAATATTTTGGATGCTTTATTTTGGAAATACGATGAATCAAACCTTCTGCCCTCAGAGATTGGAATGGATGTATTTGCTTCTGAACCAGATGATTGTGCGCCACTAAAGAATATGTTTATTTTGGGTGGGATAGATAATATTAAAATAGAAATTGATCGAATTAAAACACTCTCAAATAACCAAAAACAAAACTTTTTGAATGGCATTGCATCAAAAACTACAGCACATTTTCGTTCGGTATGGAAAGAATATAAAACAGTTGAATTTCAGCTTCGACTTGATGCGGATAAAATTATCCCTGCAGTAAAAGAACAAAATAGTTTTGATTTCTCAAAACGAAGTGATGGTTTCAAGAGATTTGTTACTTTTTTACTTATGATTTCTGTAAATGTCAAAACAGATAATCTTAATAATACGCTTCTTTTGATTGATGAACCTGAATCTAGTCTTCATCCCTCTGGTGCCAGATATTTAAGAGATGAGCTTATTCGTATTTCTTTTAAAAACTATGTTTTATATAGCACCCATTCAATTTTTATGGTTGATGCTGGTAATATTGAGCGACACTATATTGTCAAAAAAACAAACGAAGTCACAACAATAGAGTCAGCAAGGGATTCAAATATTGCAGAAGAGGAAGTTATTTTTAATGCTCTCGGATATTCTGTTTTTGAAACCTTAAACGAGAAGAATGTAATCTTTGAAGGATGGAAAGACAAAAAGCTTTTTCTTACTGCGTTGGAGAAGACCTTAGTTAAAACTAAGAATATGTTTAAAGATGTGGGTATTTGTCACGCTAAAGGTGCAAAGCATATTAAAACCATGACACCAATAATGGAATTAGCAAAACGAAAGTGTTTAATTGTTAGTGATTCGGATAACCCTGCTAAAGAACAGCAGAAACAATATAAACAAATGAATGGTTACGGAGAATGGAAAATTTATCAGGATTTTGATAATTCACTTGTTGCTGTAACTGGCGAGGACTTTGTAAAAAATGACCATATAGCAAAACAGGTAAATACTGCAATTTCAAGTTTTAGTCTCCCAATCTTTTTAGATACTGATCTTACTGCAGACAAAGATAAGCTTCAAGTGATTAAAACCTGGCTAAGAAACAATGGATTAACGAATGAACAAATTAAAGACACTATTGATGTTATAAAAAATCTTGTTTTTGAAAACCTTACGCACAAAAACATTGAGGATTGTTATGAAAATCTTATAAAAGGTATTGCCACCTCTCTTTAATGCTGTTGATAATTTAGACTTTGTAAATTCTATAATTTAAGCTAAAGCACAAGAGCCTTTAAATCCTTTGGATTTTTTGATAAAATGTAATTAACAATTGAATATCACTGGTCGGAAAACCAGACATTTAACCCCGAAAGTTTTTTCGGATATGGTGTGAAAACCCTTGTAAGATACTGAACCCCGCGTTCAGCGACTTTTTCAATGGTCATATCGGGAAACTGATATGAGACCGCAAATTCTAGCTGGCGTGGGGTTTAGTGTATCCAGACCGCATTACCAGCTAATTAAATAGCTGGATTTTTATTTTAAACATATGGCAAATTTATTTTTATTTACATTAATATTATCCATTATCGTTTTAATAGCTGGGCTAATTAAATCATCTATTTTTAAGCGAGTAACTAAAATAATTCCAAAGAGAAAAACAATCGTTTTAGTCTGTTTCTCGTTAATAATTTTTTCTTTTATAGGTATTGGCGTAACTGCTCCAAAAGTAGAGAAGTTAGATAATAATGATGTCGTCGTTGATGAAAGTAAAATAGAGGCACCATTATCAGTAAATGATTTAGAGATTCTTGAAGAAGAATTTAAACCTGAATCTGAATCTAATGCGATTATAGACGAATCAAGCGAGATGGAAATCCAATCCCAAGACGTTCAAACAGCTCAGTCAGAGGAAGCAGTTACAACTCCAACAATTCAAAATAATTCTCAATATGAATATTATTCAATCTCGAGTGTTGTTGACGGCGATACCGTGAAAGTAAATATCAATGGCACAACAGAAACCTTGCGTCTTATCGGTGTGGATACTCCAGAAACAGTTGATCCTCGTAAGCCAGTTCAATGTTTCGGGATAGAAGCATCTAATAAAGCCAAGGAGCTGTTAACTGGAAAGAAAGTCAGTATTGAAAAAGATTCAACTCAGGGAGAAAGGGATATCTATGGACGGTTATTAACTTATATTTACAGAGAAGATGGATTGTTTTTTAACAAATATATGATTGAGCAGGGTTATGCTCACGAGTATACTTACAACACACCATATAAATACCAAGCAGAATTTAAAGTAGCGGAAAATTCAGCTCGAGAAAATCAATTGGGATTATGGTCACCCGATACTTGTAATGGCGATACCACTTCAAGTGCTGAAGAATCATTATCTGTAACTACTCAAGAAACAGCGTCGGACAATATATCTTCTGGCAAATATTACACATCCTCATATCATACCTCTAATTATTATTATCTGGAGGATTGTAATGGTTGGCAGAGTCTGAGTGAGAAGTATCTTAAGTCGTATGATTCTCTTGATGCGTTACTTGATGTTTATCCTGACAAGACCTTGAGTCCGCAATGTCAGTAAGTTCACTATTCTCCGCATCTGTTTTATTGTCCTCATGGTCATCTTTTTTATCTTCCTCTTTTTGTTGCTTTTCAATCTTGGCGTTATCTTCATCTACCGCTAAAACATTAATGCTATAAATAAAGCGAAATTATTATTTATTTATATCCATTTATACGAGACCTATTACGTGCCTCGTTTTTTTATTTGAAGTAGACAAACTGTAGGTAACTTTTCTTTACTTTTAGGCTCTTTTAAGCTATATTTGAAGTGCGAAACTATACTTTTAAAACGTGAGGATTAAGCCAAAGATTTTGGCCATTTTTTCTATTTGTGCAAAGGAACGGACATTCCGACCAGCACAAGTAGGAATCCTCACGGATACCCAAAGTGTAGTTTCGCAACTAGGTCGGGTGTCCGTTTTTGTTTTATAAAAATCCTCGACTATTTATTAATTAGTATTATATAAATGGTCCTAAGCAGAAATAAGAATAAAGAATCGTTAACGGATGAATGGATAAATCTTAAAAAAGATTGGTTCTCTATATACAATTGGGCAAGTCTGTCCAGAAAAGGTTATTCAGAAGAAATAGCTAAATTACTTCTTAATGAATTTGAGGATGTAAAAATAAACTACGCCGGTTTACGAAAAAATTATTTCCATCTTAATGATCATTATGGACAGTGCCAACTTTCAACTAATATATCACAGCATGTTGAAAAGAGATTTTGCCGAGCGTTGTTTAATCTGAAAAAATTGCCTCTGTTGGGTAAAATGCTGGATTATGAAGTGCCTCTTAAGGAGAAGAGAGAGTCTAAACACGGTGATATAGATTTACTATCGTACAAGAATGGTAAATTATTTATAATTGAAGCTAAAAAAATTGGCTCATCTGAATCAGTTCTCAAAGCAATCCTTGAAACATATGTTTATAGTAAATTAGTTTACGCCACTAAAGATGCTTTTTACGCCGATTTTAAAATTAATTCAGGTGTAACAATAAAACCAGTCGTTCTAACATTTGTAAATTCAACCTCGGGACAGCAGATGATGGAGATAGCTCAATACCCAAATATTAAAGCCTTTATTGATAAAATTAACGATGATTTGGTAAAGATAGGAATCGAGAAAATTGGTTTCTTTTTAATAACAAACTCAGACGAGGATATAAAATTTAGTTTGGAAACAAGGCCATTCAATGATAAATGCAAAATGATTGTATTTAAAAATGGCTTTAATCCTAGACTTAAAGAAATAAAACTCTAATGAAATTAAAAATACATCGAGGCACAAAAGAAATTGGCGGATCCTGTGTAGAGGTTTGGACTAAATCAACCAAAATCTTGGTTGATTGTGGCATGCCCTTAGTAGCTCAAGATGGTCGTCAGTTTGAAATTGATAAATATAAAACTTTAAATACAACCGAACTTATAAAAGAAGGCATACTCCCCAATGTCGCCGGGCTGTATGGGGATGGCGATGATGTAATTGACGGTATTATATTATCTCACGCTCATCTTGATCATTATGGTCTGTTTGATTTTCTAAACCCGAATATAAAAATATATCTCGGACAAGCTACTCACAAAATAATTGAGCTTAATAGTTTATTTACGCCTCAGTTAATAACCATAGCTAAACCGATATATTTTGAAAAAGAAAAGACTTTTCAAATTGGCGATATTTCAATCACCCCATATTGGGCGGATCACTCGGCTTTTGATTCATATTCATTTTTAATTGAAGCTGACGGTAAAAAGATATTTTATTCAGGTGATTTTCGAGGTCATGGCCGGAAATCAAAAGTATTTAAGTGGTTTACGCATCATGCACCGCAAAATGTAGATTATTTATTACTGGAGGGCACATCGATCGGTAGAGAAAATAAACCATCCAAATCAGAAACAGAGATTGAGGCTGATTTGGTTAGTTTATTTAGTGAACCTGGTAAAATCAATTTGATCTATACTTCCGGCCAAAACGTTGATCGGCTCGTTTCTATTTATCGGGCTTGTCTAAAGACTGGCAAAATATTGGTAGTTGATGTCTATGTGGCCGATATCCTAAAAGAACTGTCTAAATTTGCGAAAATACCGTATCCTTCAAAAAGTTTTAACGGATTGCGTGTGATTTTTCCATACTATACAAGCAGACGGTTAAAAAACAGTGGAAACGAAAAATTGCTTTATCAATTTAAAAACTACAAGATTACTAAAGAAGAAATAAGCTCGGAAGCTGGTAAGGTCGTAATGATTGTACGGCCGTCAATGCAAAAAGATTTGGATAATATTAAAAATATTGATGGCGGTAATTTAATATATTCGATGTGGGAAGGGTATTTGGAAAAATCAAACACCAAAGAATTTATCAGTTATCTAACAAAAAGAGGTTTCGTCTTTCATATAATACATACTAGTGGGCATGCTGATATTAAAGAGTTGGAAGAAATGGCCGACGCTCTTAAACCTAAGGCCATCATCCCGATTCATACATTTGAGGCTGGAAAATATAAGGATATCTTTAAATTTTCTGTTATTGAATTAGGTGATGGCGAGGAAGTGGCAGTTTAATGTACGTAAATGAAAACACCTTAACTCGGCAGTGTCGGCTTAATTATGGGGAGGGGGGGGGCTTAGGAAATATGCGGCCATTATCAAGGAGAAAATATACCTTATTATCAACAGGTGTTTTATCTTCATCAATAATTCTTGTTACTACCATTGCTAAGGCATCAGCTAGGTCGTCATGTTTTTCAATTCCTAAAAAGACCATTTGAGTTATAAGTAATTCAATGGTTTTATCATTTTCAGGAAATAATACAGTACCATTTTTTATAAGGCCACTTATCATTCTCAATCTCGTCGCCTTGTCAGAGCCATAGTTACCAACTTCTTCAGCCGGTATTCTCTCATGTTCCAGTAATTGAATAAATGCTTTTTGAAACCCATTACTCTCAATTAATATTCTTGATTTATAGTACTCGCGCACTTGCTTCAATGTGTCCATGATTATGGGAAATTCTGCTCTGAAATTTAAAGGTTCTGGCAGTATATAAATTTTTAATTTTTCTTTGTAGCCGAATACTTTAGCAGTTACTATGGCAGTATAATCAGAAGTTTCTTTAGTAGCTATTGCGGGATCAACGCCCGTGATAGTATACCGTAAATTTTCTGGCGATTCAATTATTGCATCATAATAATGAATCCATTCGGGTCTAATAATTGCTGATTCTTCAACTAATGGTATTAATTTATATTCTCTCTGAAAAGCGATGTTATCACCAATTTTATTTTCTAGCTTTTTAATTGCATCCATATTGGGAAATTTACCCGACCATAATATTTTATTATTTTCATCAATAATCGGATATTCTCTATAAAGACCTGTTAATTTGCCTTCAATAATATCTTTTTTGCACCTCATAATAAAGGAATCACGATGAAGCAAGTTGCCGATTATATAGATTTGGGTACCTCGGTCGCCTAGCGGCACGATGTCACCTTTGTACCAGCGGTAAATATTATCTCTGGATTCTTTGGTCTTTACAGAATTTAAGTCTTCGACATCGTCCAAGATTATCAAGTCTGGACGCTTTGAGCCATGTTTGGTGCCACGGATACTTTGTTCGCTTGAAACCGCTGTTATTCTAGCGCTATATTTAGTAAGAACAAGCGAATAGCTT
>Ga0208648_1001217_pt1 | contig 21973 bp, 15 predicted proteins | sample AntAceMetag02UKL_FD_184772 | JGI IMG/M metagenome (GOLD analysis project Ga0208648, IMG submission 184772) | Saline lake microbial communities from Ace Lake, Antarctica - Antarctic Ace Lake Metagenome 02UKL (SPAdes) (version 2) | ecosystem: Environmental > Aquatic > Non-marine Saline and...
AAAAAGCACAAGAAATAATTTCAATATTTCAAGGGGCGGATTATTTTGAAGATGCAAAATTTTTATGGCTTAAAAAAAATGAGCCTAAAATCACAGGCACAGGAAAAATCCTTGTGATTTCTGCTGGAACATCTGATATCCCGGTGGCAAAAGAAGCTTTTTTAACTGCCCAGGCCATGGGAAATGAAATTGAATCCATCTTTGATGTCGGGGTAGCCGGTATTCACCGTCTTTTTGCCCACCAAAAGCAAATTATAAACGCTGCCGTCATCATTGTTGTTGCCGGTATGGAAGGTGCTTTGCCCAGTGTGGTTGCAGGAATGGTCAAAGCTCCTGTCATAGCTGTTCCTACGAGCATTGGATATGGTACGAGTTTTGGAGGGATGACAGCACTTTTAGGAATGCTCAATTCCTGCAGCTCAAATATTGCTGTAGTAAATATTGACAATGGATTTGGAGCAGGGTTTATGGCTTCTTCCATTAATCATGTGTCAGCAGCTGGATAATAAAATCAGATGTCTTGTTTAAATGTACTGGTTTTTTCTTTTTAGAAAATAAAATATTGCTTGTGTGAATTTTTTTTCTTGACTCTTGACTTAAATAAAATTTATATATATTAAAACTTATTTAACTAAAGTAAAAATTATGAATATAAATATTATTAACATACTACTAGTCCTTATTATCGTGGAGGTGATTATTATCACCTCCAGGCGAAGGGGCTCTTAGTGGCATAAACTTTAAATCAACTTTAAAAGCCGTTATCAGCCCCAAGGGGGCAGATAACGGCTTTTTCATTTTGGAGACAAACAACATGAGAAGCCACATTGCAACAAAAGGTATCGCAAGAGCCCCCCATCGAAGCCTGTTCAAGGCCATGGGGTATACAGACAGAGAAATCAACCAGCCCCTTATAGGCATTGCCAACTCTGCCAATGAATTGATCCCCGGCCACATGCATCTAGACAATATTGTAAAAGCCGTTAAATCCGGCATCAGCATGGCTGGCGGAACCCCCATGGAATTTTCAACCATTGGTATCTGTGACGGGATCGCCATGAACCATAAAGGCATGCACTACTCTCTTGCATCCCGGGAACTCATTGCAGACTCCATAGAAGTAACAGCTATGGCCCATCCCTTTGATGCCATTGTCATGGTTCCCAATTGCGACAAAATTGTTCCGGGCATGCTCATGGCAGCAGCACGGTTGAATATTCCAGCCATATTTATCAGCGGAGGTCCAATGCTTTCCGGGAAACATCCTGGGGACAAAAATAAAAAAATCGATCTTATTACTGTATTTGAAGCCGTGGGCGCGGTCAAGTCCGGCAGAATGACCCAAAGCCAGCTTCTTGACATAGAAAATGCCGCCTGCCCCACCTGCGGATCATGTGCCGGCATGTTTACTGCAAACTCAATGAATTGCCTGACGGAAGCCATTGGGATGGCTCTTCCGGGAAATGGGACCATTCCCGAACCCATGTCGGAAAGAATTCGCCTGGCCAAACAGACTGGCATACAAATCATGGAACTCTTAAATAAAGATATTTGCCCTGATAAAATTATAACCAAAGATGCCTTTATGAATGCCCTGGTGGTTGATATGGCCCTTGGATGTTCCACCAATACAGTGCTTCATTTAAAAGCTATTGCCAATGAAGCCCATGTTGATATTGATCTGAATCTGATTAATGAGGTCAGCCAAAAAACCCCCCATTTATGTTCTCTAAGCCCGGGAGGTGAAGACCGCATTGAAGATTTAAATTTTGCCGGTGGTATCCCTGCTGTAATGAAAGAACTTTCTGACCATGACATGATTAATATTGATTGTTTGACGGCCACAGGAAAAACAATGGGTCAAAACCTTGAGACGGTTATTAAAAAAGACCAGCAGGTGATACGGCCCGTTGAGAATCCCTATCATAGACAAGGAGGATTGGCAGTCCTCTTTGGCAACCTTGCCAAAGAAGGTTGTGTTGTCAAACAATCTGCCGTTCTTGATAAGATGCTCCGGCATCAAGGTCCTGCCAGGGTATTTGACTCTGAAGAAGAAGCAACCAGGGCGATTCTTGAAAATCAAATCAACAAAGGAGATGTAATTGTCATCCGGTATGAAGGACCTGCAGGTGGCCCTGGCATGCGTGAGATGCTCACCCCAACATCTGCCATAGCAGGCATGGGGCTTGATGAAACAGTTGCCCTTATAACTGATGGCAGATTTTCAGGTGGGTCCAAGGGGGCTTCCATTGGCCACATATCCCCGGAGGCAGCAGAGGGAGGGCTTATCGCGATTGTTAAAGAAAATGATCAGATCAAAATAGATATTCCAGCTAAAACCATTGAACTTCTGGTGGTTGAAAAACAAATTGCAACCAGGTTTGCCCAATGGAAAAAACCTGAACCCAAAATTAAAACAGGATATATGGCCCGGTATGCCAGGATGGTGAGTTCGGCTGGCAACGGTGCCATATTTACGTGTGACCCTTGTGGTTAAAGATACATTTTAGGAGATAAAAAATGAAACTTAACGGTGCCCAGATTCTTATCAAAATGATTAAGGCAGAAGGTATTGACACCATTTTCGGATATCCGGGCGGTGCTGTCATTGATATTTATGATGCCCTTGCAAAACAGGAAGGCCTTCGCCATATCCTTGTCCGGCATGAACAGGGTGCTGTCCATGCGGCTGATGGCTTTGCCCGGGCCAACAAATCCGTTGGTGTTGCCCTGGTTACTTCAGGCCCAGGCGCTACCAATGCAGTGACTGGAATTGCTTCTGCACATTGTGACTCCATCCCCATTGTTGTGTTTACAGGCCAGGTACCAACGGCGCTGATCGGAAACGATGCATTCCAGGAAGTGGATATAGTGGGTATCACAAGGCCCTGCACCAAACACAATTACCTTGTAAAAAGTGTAGACAAACTGGCTTCAACCATTAAAGAAGCCTTTTATCTGGCAAGGTCGGGAAGACCAGGCCCTGTTCTCATTGATCTTCCAAAAAATGTTATGCAGGCCCGGATTGATTTTGTAGAACCAGGCGAGATCTCTTTGAAATCCTACAAACCCAATTATAAGCCCAACAAAAAACAACTCAACAAAGTGGTCAATATGATCCAACAGGCTAAAAGGCCGGTCATTTTTGCCGGTGGCGGAGTTATTCTCTCCCAGGCTTCCGGAGAAATCACCCGTCTTGCAAAAATGGCAGACATCCCCGTTACTGCATCTTTGATGGGTCTGGGAGCCTTTCCAGGATCAGATCCTCTATGGCTTGGAATGCTGGGCATGCACGGCACCTATCGGGCCAACATGAGCATCGGTCATTGTGATCTCATGATTGCCGCAGGTGTTCGATTTGATGACAGGGTTACTGGAAATATTGAAAAATTTGCACCCAATGCCAAAATTGTTCAGATTGATATTGATCCCACGTCTATTCACAAAAATATTGAAGTCCAATGCCCCATTGTGGGGGATTGTAAAACTGCCCTTAAAGGTATCCTTCGATTAATGGAAGACCAGAAAATGGATGACCTTAAAAAAGATCGGCTCCAATGGCTGGATCAGATCCAGGAATGGAAGAGTACCACTCCCTTGAAATATGAACAGAGTTCTGACGTGATCAAACCCCAGTTTGTTGTTGAAAAACTGTATGAACTCACAAAGGGCGATGCCATTATTACTACGGAGGTTGGGCAAAACCAGATGTGGGCTGCCCAGTATTATAACTTTAACAAACCCAATCACTTTATTACATCTGCCGGTCTTGGAACCATGGGATTTGGATTGCCGGCTGCCATTGGTGCCAAGGCAGCCTGTCCGGATAAGATGGTTATTGATATTGCCGGAGATGGCTCCATCCAGATGAATATCCAGGAATTAATGACTGCCATTGAATCAAAAATAGATGTTAAAATTATAATTTTAAACAATCAAAACCTTGGCATGGTAAGGCAATGGCAGGAGCTGTTTTATGAAAAAGTTTATTCTTTTACTAATATGGAAAATGCCCCTGATTTTGTGAAACTTGCCGAAGCTTATGGCGCAAAAGGCTTAAGATGCACCCGACCCGATGAAGTGGAATCTGTTTTATCCCAAGGTCTTAACTATAAGGGAACGGTTATCATGGACTTTGCCGTGGACAAAGAAGAATCTGTCTACCCAATGGTTCCGGCTGGTGGTGCTATAACGGAAATGCTACTGGTTTAATTTTAAATTTACAAAGGATGTTTTATATGAAAACAAACAGCTACTTACTTTCTATCCTTGTAGATGATGAACCAGGGGTTCTTTCAAGGATTGCAGGTCTTTTTTCAGGCCGGGGGTTTAATATTGATAGCTTGAGTGTGGCAAGCACGGCCGAGCCTGATGTATCAAGAATCACCATGGTGACCAAGTGCGAGCCCCAGATCATTGACCAGATAAAAAAACAGCTGCATAAGCTGATCAATGTCATTACAGTAAATGATCTTACAGATAAAAAATATGTTCAACGGCAGTTGGCATTAATAAAAGTCAATGCTCAACCTGAAAAAAAAGCAGACATATTAAGAATTGTCGATATTTTTAGATGCAAGATTGTTGATGTGGGACTTTCCCACTACACAATAGAAGTATCTGGAGACAATGAAAAGCACGATGCCATCATCTCTTTATTAAAGCCCATGGGGATCATTGAAATAGCCTCCACAGGTTCCATTGCCCTGGCAAGGGAAAACGGCAAAAAATAAGCAAACAGGATAAATAATGGAAAAAGCACTAATATACGATACCACTCTAAGGGATGGCATGCAGGGAGAAAACATCTTCTTCTCCCCTGAAGATAAGGTAAAAATAGCAAAACGCATAGATGACGCAGGCATCCACTATATTGAAGGCGGTTGGCCCGGATCAAACCCAGGGGCCCGGCATTTTTTCGAAATGGCAAAAGATATAAAATTCAAAAACGCCAAAGTGGCTGCATTTGGATCAACCCGACGTCAGGGGAAAACCTGCGACCAGGACGTCAATATCCAGGCATTGATAAACAGCCAGGCGCCTGTGATTACCATATTTGGAAAGTCATGGGACCTGCATGTTGAATCCATCATGGAGAATACAAAGACAGAGAATCTTGCCATGATTAAAGAGAGTGTGGCTTACCTTATAACCCATAACCGGGAAGTTTTCTATGATGCAGAGCATTTCTTTGACGGTTATAAGGCTAAGCCCGACTATGCCTTAAAAACCCTTGAAGCAGCTGTTGAGGGCGGAACAAAATGCCTGGTCCTCTGCGACACCAATGGTGGATCCCTGCCCTGTGAGATTGAGAGCATAACAAAAACAGCGATTGAACATTTCAGGTCTGACCTTCAGGTTAAAGGAAAATCCAATCTTATTTTTGGCATACACACCCATAATGACTGCGCCATGGCAGTGGCCAATTCGATCACGGCGGTTCATGCAGGCGCGACCATGGTACAGGGAACCATAAATGGATATGGCGAGCGGTGTGGCAATGCTGACCTGACAGCCATTATCCCCATTCTGGCGCTTAAAATGAACCGGGATTGCATGAGCCTGGAAAATCTTGAAAAGCTACTGAATCTTTCCCGATTTATTTCCGAAACTGCCAATGTACCCCCTGTCAATTCAAGACCCTTTGTCGGCAAAAGTGCGTTTGCCCATAAAGGTGGGGTTCATGTCAGTGCTATCATGAAAAATCCCAGGGCCTATGAACATATTTCTCCTGAACTTGTGGGAAACAAACGCCGAGTTATTGTTTCAGAGCAGTCCGGTAAAAGCAATATCGAATATAAGGCCAAGGAGCTGGGAGTAGATATAGGTAAAAACGGTGTCACCGGGCACCAGATCGTATCAAGTATCAAGGAACTTGAAGATTACGGGTTTGAATTTGATGCAGCTGAAGGGTCATTAAAACTGATCATGGAAAAACTGACTGATCAGTTTGTCCCCTATTTTGAGCTTGAATCCTTCCGGGTGGTTGTTGAAAAAGACAAGGAACGGCCCTGTTATTCCCATGCCATGATTAAAATCAGGGTGGGCAATACAACGGAAATCACTTCAGCAGAAGGAGAAGGCCCTGTCAGTGCCCTGGATAATGCATTAAGGAAGGCGCTGACAACCATATACCCGCAGATTGACGATATGCACCTTGTGGACTTTAAAGTCCGTGTCATTGACGGCATGGATGGTACGGATGCAAAGGTCCGTGTTCTCATTGAATCAAGGGATGAAAATAATATTTTTTCAACCATCGGTGTTTCAGAAGATATCATAGAAGCAAGCTGGCAGGCGCTGGCCGACAGTTTTCAATATAAACTATCATTAGACAATAAAAACCCAATGTACAATAACAATAAGGTAAAATAACAATAAGGTAAAATAACATGACAAAAAACAATCAACTTATTATTTTTGATACCACTTTAAGAGATGGGGAACAATCCCCGGGAGCCAGCATGAACAAGGCTGAAAAACTGCGGATTGCCACCCAGCTTGAAAAACTGGGTGTCAACGTTATCGAAGCAGGATTTCCCGCCGCATCTGAAGGAGATTTTCAGGCTGTCAAGGCCATTGCCGAAACCCTTAAGATTTCCCAGGTTGCAGCACTTTGCAGGACCAATGAAGAAGATATCATCCGGGGATGGGAAGCCATTAAAAATGCAGTACACCCAAGAATTCACACCTTTATTGCCACATCTGACCTGCATATGACATATAAACTTGCCATGGAACCTTCCCAGGTACTGGAACAGGCAGTTAAATCTGTCAAGCTTGCCGCATCATACACAGATAATGTAGAATTTTCCGCAGAAGACGGTTCAAGATCTGATCCTGCATTTTTATGCAAGGTATTTGAAGCCGTTATTGATGCCGGCGCCACCACTATAAATCTTCCAGACACGGTGGGATACGCTATTCCTGAAGAATTTGCTGCGCTTGTAAAATATGTAATGAAGAATACCCCCAATATGAATAAGGCAGTATTGAGTGTTCATTGCCATAATGACCTTGGACTTGCCACGTCCAATACCCTTGCTGCCATAAAAGCCGGGGCCAGGCAGGTTGAAGTCACCATCAATGGTATTGGAGAAAGAGCCGGGAACACTTCCCTTGAGGAAGTGGTCATGTCGCTTCATACAAGACCCAATTTCTTTCCCCAGACCACATCCATTGACACCAGAAGGATTTATCCCACAAGCCGCCTGGTCAGTATGATCACGGGAATTCTTGTACAGCCGAACCGGGCCATTGTGGGTGCCAATGCCTTTGCCCATGAAGCCGGTATCCACCAGGACGGAGTATTGAAAAATCCCATGACCTATGAAATCATGAAGCCTGAGACCATTGGTCTTAACAAAAACAACCTGGTTTTAGGAAAACATTCAGGACGTCACGCCCTCAATTCCCACGTACAGGGAATGGGATACAATCTTTCAAAAGAAGAATTGGATATAGTTTTTGAAAAATTCAAAAACCTGGCAGACAAGAAAAAAAGCATCCAGGATGAAGACATCGAGGCACTGATTAATGAAGGGGTATTAAGAGGTTCAGAAATTTTCAAACTTGAATATATCCATGTATTATCCGGGAACACAGTATTCCCCACGGCCAGTGTCAAGCTGAACATCAATGGCCGCCCAGCCCAGGGAGCAACAGACGGAAACGGCCCCATTGATGCTGTATACAATATTATATCCAAACTTACCGGCACCAAATCCGAGCTTTTAAGATTTACCATCTCTGCTTTGACGGAGGGAACAGATGCCCAAGGCGAAGTAACGGTCAGGCTGCAGGAAGACGGAATCATAGCCCTTGGAAAAGGAGCTGATCCGGATATCATTACAGCAAGTGCCCTGGCCTATATTAATGGCTTAAACAGATTGGAATATCTAAAGGAACATCCCGTTGTAAAACCTGAAAACCTATAAATCGTTCTAATGATCCCAAAGAAAGGCAGGCCCAACATCATCCATGCCTGCCTTGCCTTATACTTTTTTCTTGACACCCAAAAAACATGAGGATAAGAACAATAACAGCGTTTATTTTATTAATAATAACCAATTGGAGATGGACTATGAAAAACATGCTTAAATTTTCTATTTTACCTGTTCTTTTTTACCTTTGCTTTATTAGTTTTGCTTTTGCTGATGACACTTCCATAGTAGGAAAATGGAAAACCATTGATGACAAAACAGGGGAGCCCAAATCCATTGTGCAGATTTATGAAAAAGACGGGAAATATTTCGGCCAGATAAAAGAATTGTTTCGAAAACCAGGGGAAGATCCTGATCCTGTCTGTGATAAATGCCCGGATGATGATCCCCGTAAAGACCAGCCCACAAAAGGGATGATCATTATTAAAGATATTGTTAAAACAAGCACTGGATACAGCGGTGGCACAATACTGGATCCAAAAAATGGAAAAATATACACTTGTAAGTTATGGATTGAAGATGGAAAACTTAAGCTTCGAGGCTATATTGCCTTTTTCTTCAGAACCCAGACCTGGCACAAAGTTGAATAAATCGACACTTGGGCATTCATCCTTGAACATCGTTTCAAATTATGTGGAGCAAGACCTGATCTGAACTTAAGATATTGTTTGATAACAACCCCTCTGTGGTATTGGAGGGGTTGTTCTTATTAACTGAAGCCCAAGCGCTTTGGGATGACCCCGATTTATTGGAGATTCCAGCAAGAACAACGGATGAACTCAGATTTTTAGTTATTGGAAAGATGGCAGAGAAGCACTGGTCAGTCGTTGTCACATATCGTTGTGTAAACATAAGAATTATCTCTGTGCGCCGGGCAAGAGATGAGGAGATTGAGATATATGAAAGCTAAAGACTTTGACAAGAACTTTGATGAAGGGAAGAGCGTTGTAAAGCACCTGGATCTTTCAAAAGCCAGACGACCTAAACAGGAACAAAAAAGAGTCAATGTTGATTTTCCACTCTGGATGATTCATTCTTTGGATAAAGAGGCTAAGCGGCTCGGTGTTCCTCGACAATCAATTATCAAAATCTGGCTTGCAGAGAGATTGCAGCAAGCCTCTACCTGATATCATTCCAACAATAGTACCCATTCCAATATGAGTTCCGTTGCGATTACTCAATCATATCTCCAAAATGGCTAAAACATATCGTCGAGGCAGATATTTATTTTTTTCCCATTTTTGACATGGGTTTTAGTTTCTGATAATATTCTTGCAGTTCGCTGACAAAAATTAAGATGCAAAGAGTCAATATTGTGCCCTTTTTAAATGAATTAAAACATACCCTTCCAAATATAAAAGCATACAGACTCATGCAACAATTATTTAAAGAGAACCCAGGCCTTAAGGACATCATAGACACTTCCAATGCTATTAGCCAGGCAAAAAAGAAATTAAAGACATGGGCCTTAGATGTCCTTTCCGAAAACAAAGAAGCATATTTGTATTTTACCCGGGGGAAAACCGGAAAAAATCAGCTTGAGAAACTGAGATCCAAGGATTATGCTGCCATTCGCATCCTGGATTATATCAAGTATTCCGGCAGACAATTCAAGGATCTTAATCTCAAAGGCGAAATTGTGGAAACTGATCCCTTTGCCATTCTCATGCAATGTGCCCGCAAGGGTACCGGTGGAGGCACTCCTGATTACTTTTATGATATGATTCACCTTTTCAGGCAGTTTTCCGGGCATAAAAATTCAACACCGCATAAAATTGAAATTTCAATATGGATGGACAGGTATTCTTCAGGCCTTGATCCAGAAGTCCTAGGGCAAAGGGAAAAGAATAAACTTCGTATACTGAAAATCATCATAAAAATAATTGATGAAAGAAGAGTAAAAAGCAAGCGGTATAGATTTAAAAAGGGAACGTCCAGCCAAAAAAAGCTGGCCCTTGCCAAAACATGGTGGAATGATTATAAATTTCATCTCAAATTTGCAGTCAGAACACCTGAGGATCTGAATGAAATACTCGGATTTTCACTTGACAGGGAAGTAATGGATACAATGAAGCAGGCTCAAAAAGTCGGAATTCCCTTATTTGTCAATCCATATTACCTGTCGCTTCTGGACACACATGCCTCACCTGTTTCCCTGGGTGCTGATCTTGCCATCCGGCAGTATATGCTCTATTCAAAGGAACTGGTCCATGAATTCGGAAATATTAATGCATGGGAAAAAGAAGATATTGTGGAGCCCGGCAAACCCAATGCTGCCGGCTGGATCATTCCGGACATCTGTATCCACAGGCGATACCCCTATGTCGCTATTTTAATTCCCAAAAGCATGGGGCGTGCATGTGGCGGACTGTGCTCAATCTGCCAGAGAATGTATGGTTTTCAACATGGCGATTTGAGTTTTGACCTTGAAAAATTAAAACCCAGGGACTCATTTGATAACCACTTGGAAACGTCCCTCAACTATTTTGAAAATGACTCCCAGTTAAGGGACGTGCTCATCACTGGCGGTGATGCATTGATGAGCACCAATAAAACCCTTAGAAAAATTCTTCAAGCCGTTTATAAAATGGCCAAAAAAAAGCGTCAAGCCAATATAAACAGAAAAGACGGAGAAAAATACGCACAAATTTTAAGAGTAAGGCTGGGTACCAGGCTTCCGGTTTATCTTCCCATGAGAATCCAGGCAGGTCTTGTAAACATACTTGCTGAATTCAAAGAAAAAGCGTCAAAAATAGGCATTCAACAATTTGTTTTTCAGACTCATTTTGAATCTCCCATGGAAATAACCCCTGAAACAAAATTCTGTGTAAATCAGCTGCATAAAGCCGGGTGGCTTGTAACCAACCAGCTGGTTTTTACATCTGCTGCATCAAGAAGGGGGCATACGGCAAAACTTCGAAAAGTACTCAACGATATCGGTATTATTCCCTATTATTCATTTACAGTTAAAGGTTATATGGAAAATAATCACCTTTTTTCACCCAATGCGCGACTGGTCCAGGAAGGTATGGAAGAAAAGGTTATTGGCCTTTTGCCGGATAAATTTTCTCCAGCCTTAAGACAACTGCCCTTGAATGCTGAAAATATAGTTGATAATATTTCCCAGTTGAGAACAGATGCCGACATCCCTTTCCTGGCATCTGACAGGAACGTACTCAATCTTCCTGGAGTCGGCAAAAGTCTTACATTCAGAACCATCGGCATTACCAATGACGGCAGAAGAATCCTTGAATTTAATCATGATGCGACAAGAGAGCATAGTCCGATTATAGAGAAAATGGGAAAAGTCACCATCATTGAATCCAAAAGTATCCATAATTACCTCCAACAGCTTGACAATATGGGCGAAGATGTAAACGAGTATGCATCTATTTATGGATACTCATTAAGCGAAACAGAATCCAGAAATCAAATCTTTGAATATCCCCCCTATGATTATGATGTAACAAAAAAAATTACAAATCTGAATCATCATTTAACTTGAAGATTCGCCACTTTTAGAAAAAGAGCAAATAACCTGTCATTTGAGAGGGCCGCTCGATTCAATTATATGCACCATCAAAAACTCATCGACCATATTGTAACCTCTGCACTGGAATGTTACAATATAGATGTATCCGGCAAATTTCGTAATCAAATGACCCATATCCCTGGGTAACACTTTTAAGCCGATCATAAAATTCATAAACCACCTCGGCCAAGGGCAACTCAAACTTCATTTCCATGCGGTTACTTGTTAAATACTGGTAATTTTTGCTGACCTCTCGAAATTCATGGCAAACCTGCATGACATTGCCCATGTATCTATCCGGAACAATGATGGAAGCATTTATAAACGATTCCCTGACCTTGGATATTTCAGCTCTATAAAAAAATTTCACATATTTCTTGACAAAAAGCATTTACTTATCCTACTAATAACCGTTCCATGTAAATTTTGTCCACAGTCTTATAATAACCAACAATCAATTGCAGTATTGCAGTTCTGTAATTGCTATTCTGCAATTGCCATTTTGCAATTTGTTTTTCCTCTGGATACCTCTGCCACCAATAATTTTTTACTAACATATTAAAAAATCTTTAATATCGGATAGTTATAAAAAAATATTATTTTTTTACCTTGTGCTGTTAAACTGGCACATTTATTGAATAATTAAATTCTCCAAAACAACTAATTCAAGGCTTGACTTTATCAGAAGTATTTACTCAGATGGGTCTTGCTGCGATGCATTTTATTACAGAAACATATAACTGAAAGTAAAATAGGAGATTTTTTATGAATGGATCAACGATTGCTCTGGTAGGGTTAGGTGATTTAGGTGGATTGATTTTAGAGCTTCTCGTACAATTAAAAGCCGGAAGAAAGATAATTGTTTTTGACAAACATGAAACGCGGGTAAAAAATAAAATATTTTCCATCGTCGGCAGTGCTTCATACCTTGGGATTTTCCCAGATATTAGTTTTCAGAAACTGGACTTACAGGATATGGATAAAAGCGCTGAGGCCTTTAAAAAATTCAAACCGGATATAATTATCAATTGTACAACCCTCATGTCTTGGTGGGAGCGTTCCTCACTTCCGGCAAAAATACGCAAAGACATTCAAGATGCTGGCGTGGGGCCATGGCTTCCCTTACACCTTACCCTATCTCGAAAATTGATGATGGCTATAAACAAGGCAAATATCACAACACATGTTGTGAATACATGTTATCCAGACGCAGTCAATGCCATCTTAGCAAAAGCAGGCCTTTCACCAACCATAGGGGGGGGAAACAGTGATTTGCTTGTACCCTGTTTACAAAAAATAGCAGGTGAAAAAATGGGCGTTCCTTCACAAAATATCGCCGTCTATATGATTGCCCATCATTTTCATGTGGCCTCCCTATTCCACCACGGCAATATGGGGGGAGTGCCTTATTTTCTCAAGATCATGGTTGGAGATCAGGACATAAGCAACGAACTCAATTTAGAAAAAATGCTGCATGAGACAGTTCGCCTGTTACCTTCGGGCAGGGAGATGCATCCACTCGTTGCAGCTTCCTTTGTTAAAAATACGATGGCCATTTTAAATGATACCGGTGAGATCACTCATGCACCCGGCCCTGAGGGGCTTTTAGGTGGATGGCCGGTACGATTGTCCAAAAGTGGCGCGCAAATGCTGTTACCCCAGGGAATCGACATGTCGTCGGCAATTCATATAGTCAAGACTGCTCAGGAAGGTGATGGGATAGAGAATATTAAGAACGATGGTACTGTGGTAATCACTCAAAAAGCCTATTCAATTATGAAAAAAGCATTTGGCTATGATTGCCATGCGTTTTCTTTAGAAGAAAGTGAGGAAAGAGCCAATGAATTAATTTTACTCATAAATAAAAATAGGGAGTAAGGGTCCCGGAGAACTGGTCTTTCCCGGGAATGCAACGCGGGCAAGTCCTATACAACCAATTAAAAGGAGATATTATTGTGAAAAAATTACTTTATTTATTCATCATTCTTTCAGTACTGTGCGGACTACTGGTTAACTACTCAATGGCAAGGGATTCAGACACCTTGATTGTCGTTCAATCGACTGAACCTAAGGGATTTGATCCGATGTGCAACTCGCTTCAAGCTTCTTTAAACGTGATGAAGAATATACATGACACCTTGTTTTACCCACAGGACAATGGAACCATTACCTCGGCGTTGGCTGAAAAATGGGAAACAATTGATGATTTAACATATAAAATCACTCTTCGTAAAGGAGTGACTTTTCATAATGGTGAGCCGGTGAACACTGATGCGGTCAAATTTTCATATGATCGAATACTGGATCCTGAAACGAAAAGTTTTTTTAGAAATAAATTTTCTATTTTTAATGAATTAATAATAATTGACCCATATACTTTTATTATTAAAACTGAAAAACCGTTTGCACCAGGACTTTTTCAACTGAGTTTTTCGCTTACGCTTGTTCCGCCAAAGTACATTCAAGAGGTGGGTAATGATAAATTTAATATGCAGCCTATTGGATGCGGCCCATATAAGTTTGCAAAATGGGTCAGAGGAGAAGAGGTGGTTCTGGAAAGGTACGAAAACTACTATGGACCCAAGCCGTATTATACGAAAATAATCTTTAAAACCGTTCCTGAAACTTCTGCAAGGGTTGCAGCGCTTCTCACCGGAGAAGCCGATGTGGTGAGCAATATTCCAGCACACCAAAGAAAAAAAATAAAAGACTCAGGAAAAGCATACCTGACAACGCATATGGGTGTAATGCCCTATGTAGGTATCAACACCTTTGAGCCACCGTTTAATGATGTGCGTGTCCGTCAAGCCGTCAATCATGCAGTGAATCGGCAGTTGATAAACAAGGCGATTTTCGATGGCAAAGCCCTTCTGACTTCAGGAAGCATAAGCCCGCGTGTTTTCGGGGCAGATCCTGACATTAAACCTTATGCCTATAACCCGGGAAAGGCCAAAGAACTTCTGTCTTCTGCAGGATATCCCGACGGGTTCGAGGCCAGATTGGCCTATCCTGTAGCAACACCCCAGTTTGACGAGCAGGCTCAGATTATTGCCGACCATCTTTCTAAAATAGGAATCAATGTGAAACTTGAGCCATTTGAGTCAGCCGTGATGTGGAAACTGTATAAAGAAAAAAAGCATCAATTATATCTTTACTGGTGGGACGATACGCCAGAGCCGGACCGGTTCACATATACATTATTCCACTCTAGCGTCAGGGGATATTACTATAAGAATGACAAAGTGGATCTACTGTTGGATAAGGCAAGAACAACTTTGGACAGGGAAGACCGTGCCAAAATTTATCATGAATTTGACCGGCTTATTTACGATGACAGCCCGTGGATATTCCTGTATGTCATACCAGACGTCTTTGGCGTTTCCAACAAAGTAAATTTCAAGGGGCGGCGAGACGGTTATCTTCGCATGATGTATGCAAAACCAAATAATAACTGACTTTAATGGGCAGACTTGGTTTTTAAGCCGGGTTTGCCCGCAACAGAATAGGAGAAAGTGGCGGTTTGGTCTGCAAAGACTTTCATATGGATGAATAGTATTACGAGCTGTTCCATATTATTTATCAAGAAAAAACTACTTTTCCCATTTGTTATCTGTGTGCAAAAAATCAACCAGACAATATGGATTGTAACTATTCGGTTTCAAGAGGATTTCATATCATTCATGAAAACATGGTATTGCGCGAATTTTGATATACAATGAGACAAGGAGGCTTTAAATGCGGTTAGCGATTGATACAGGAGGAACACACACTGATTTGGTTCTTTTGGATGAAGATACCGGTAAATTATATTTTGATAAAGTCGCAACAACTCCTGTTGATCTTACCATAGGGATCGAGGCAGGGATAAAATCCATAATAACTCAAACAGAAAAATCATACGAAAATATTAAGGAATTTTGTTATGCAACAACGCTGATAACAAACATACTTGTCCAAAATAAATCCGTTAAAACAGGCATGTTGACGACCTATGGGTTCAGGGATTTGTTGGAAATCGGAAGGGCTTACAGGGCCTGGAATATTTATGATATCTCTATGGACAAACAAAAGCCACAGATACCAAGATACCTGCGCCTAACAGTAAAAGAGCGAATCAATTTCAAAGGAGAAATACTTGAACCATTAGATGAAGCCGACGTTTTCAATGCCGGTAAAAAATTGGTCAAAGAAGGGGTACAATCGGTTGCCATCGTCTTTCTCCACTCGTACATGAATCCAGTTCACGAGATACTGGTAAAAAAAATCTTTGAAAAATATTTTCCTGACATCCTCGTATCTGCTTCATGCGAAATAAGCCCGGAAATAAGGGAGTATGAAAGGGCTTCAACAACTGCTCTGAACGCTTTTGCCCAGCCGACAATGCTGGCCCACATAAACCGGCTGGAAGAAAAGCTGGGCAAACTGGGGATGCAGTCTAACCAGTTAATGATGCAATGCAATGGCGGGTTGAACGACTTTCAAAGTATCAAAAAAGCGCCGATCATGTCATCTTCTTCAGGGCCGATTGCAGGCGTTCTAGCCGGAAGATTCATTGGGAATTCACTCAAATCAAACAACCTGATTACCTTTGATGTGGGAGGAACCAGTACAGATATATCCATTATCAAAGATAATAAAATTAATATCACATTTGAAAGTGAGCTTGAACACCATCCGATCCAAATACCCATGGTGGATCATAGTACGATTGGAGCTGGCGGTGGAAGTATTGTCTGGATTGATTCAGGGCAAGGTCTCAGGGTCGGTCCAAAAAGCGCAGGTGCGCAACCTGGGCCAGTCTGTTACGACATGGGTGGAGAAGAGCCCACCACCACAGATGCAATGCTTATATCCGGTATCATCAATCCTGATACATTTTTAGGGGGAAAAATAACCCTTAATCTTGACAAAGCAAAGCGGATATTTGAACAGAAAATCAGTATAAAACTGGGCTTATCTTTAGAGCAGGCTGCGATAGCTTCAATTCGTGTTACAATATCCAATATGGTTGAGGGAATAAAAGCTGTTTCTGTTGGAAGAGGGCTGGATCCCCGTGACTATGACCTGATAGCATTTGGGGGGGCAGGTCCCCTTTTTGCTTCTTTCATTGCTTCACAGATTGATTGCTCAAGGGTGATCATTCCCCCCAGGCCTGGTATTACATCGGCCTTTGGCATACTGACAGCAGATATTACAGACAATTTTGTGACAACCCAAATATGCATGGATGAGGATATCCGCCTGTCAGAGATGAACAACATTTATAAGACGATGGAGACCCGGGCCATTTCAAATTTTAAAGACAGGTTTTACGGACAAGAGGTGTTATTATTAAGATCCATTGACCTTAGATATTTTGGCCAATCTTTTGAACTCAACATCCCAGTGCCCCAAAAAAAAATCACCCGGGAAGATATTGTCCGCATCAGGCACGCCTTTTATCAAAAACATGAAGAGGTTTTCGGGCATTTTTTTAAAGACAAACCTGTCCAGTATGTAAAATATCGTGTAACAGCAAGTATTGTTAGAAAGCAGACCGATTTTACAAATCAGCTGTTACTGTCTTCTGATACCACCACCACCCCCCTTACAGGAGAGAGAACTGTAATATTACCAAAGGGGATATATAATCTCCCTGTTTATTACAGGGCGCTGATGCCAAAAGGGTTTACATTTATGGGTCCGTCGATCGTTGAGCAAATGGACTCTACAACATTGTTACTCCCCAATGATAGTGGGAAAGTCACTCAGAATGGTTCAATAATAATTGAAAGGAGAAAGTAAATGTTAATTGATCCTGCTACACTGGAAATTTTAAAGAACAGATTCCAGGCAATTGCAGAACAAATGACCCAGGTTGCAATGAAAAGTGCCTATTCGACAATTATCAAAGAAATGCAGGATATTTCATCATCAATCTTTAATGCTGATTTGGATTTAATTGCTGAAGGAGCCAATGTTCCGATTCATTTAAATATGCTGAAGCCATGCCTGGAAAGCATATTTGCATATCATATTGATATGAGTACGCTGATGCCGGGAGATATTATATTGACAAATGATCCATATATTGGAAAAGATGATGAATCGAAAGGGAGCCATCACACCAATGATTTGGTTACGGTTTTACCGGTTTTCCATCATGATGAGTTGGTCTGTTTTTCTACTATTGTGGGCCATCACCGTGATGTCGGTGGAAATCACGGATGGAATAAAGAGATATGGCAGGAAGGGGTGCGGATTAAACCGGTTAAAATTTTTAACAATGGAAAACCTGATAGGAATTTATTGGATTTAATACTCAACAATACCCGGATTCCCTATGATATGGAAGGGGATTTAAAAGCCCAGATATCGGCGTGTGAATTTGGTCAGAATGATATCATCAAAACATTTAATAAATATGGTGTCCAGACGATTAAGGAGGCTGTCAATGAGTTAATACTGTATTCAGAAAGACGAACAAAGGCTGAGATACAGAAAATGCCGGACGGTATCTATCGCAATGAAGAATTTGTTCTGGATGATGGTGCCTATGGTGGACCGTATAAACTCAATATCAAGATCACAATTAAAGGATGTAAAATTGAAATTGACTATACCGGCACTGATCCCCAGATAGAGGGACCCATTAATGCACCCTGGGCTGCCACCTACTCTGCAACTCACTATGCGATGCGTGCTTTAACAGACCCGACCATTCCAACAAATGATGGATGCAATAAACCCATTACAATCATCGCTCCCTCCGGCACACTTGTGAACTGCAAAAAACCGGCCGCTTGCTGTCAGCGTATGGTTGTTTGTCATGTCTTGGTTGATCTTATCATGGGGGCTTTAAAGAATGCGGTACCCCGGAGAGTCATTGCAGGTTCATGCGGGTGTATTTATAACTCAGCAAATGCAATCAATACAACGACCCATCCATTTGGTGGAGAATCTGGGATTCATAGGCAGGCTTGGGAGGAGGTCGTACCAAGCGGATTAGGGGCTACATTCCTTAAAGATGGTATCAGTGTTATGGCATGTCATGTTACCAATGTTCCCATCCCCCCGATTGAAGCAGTGGAAAGTGAAGCGCCTGTACTATATGTGACCAAGGAGTATAATGTGAACTCGGCTGGACCAGGAAAAAATCGGGGAGGATTTGGTCAAATATTGAAATGGAAGACACTGGGTGAAAAAAAGAGTACAGGATTTAATTACACTTCTCAGAAACATATATTAAAGCCAAAAGGGTTTTTCGGCGGACTTTCGGGTCGTTCTGGAAAATGGATTATTAACGAGGGAAAAAAAAACCAGAGTGAATTGCCGTATTCAATCGGTGATACAGTTTTTCTTGATATGGGAGATACCGTATCCTTGCATGCTGTTGGCGGAGGAGGCTATGGCAATCCTCTTGAAAGAGATCCTAAAAAAATTCTATTAGATGTCAGAAACGAATTGATATCCATTCAAAATGCGTTTGAAGATTACGGCGTGGTTATCAATCCGGAAAATTTAAAAATTGACTGGATAGCAACAAATGAAGAGAGACAAAAATTACTTTTGAATCAGCCCGAGTGATATTCCCCTTGTTAAAATCTGCCGGTGCTGACCTCTTTTTTCTAGTAGTTGAATAAATCCGCAATCTTTTTGGAATGTAGAAGACCCATTGCCGGTAAGCAACCATTCTCCATATTCAACAACTCTTTTTTTGATGATCTGACAGGTAATAATGTCTACTGCTGAAAGTTCCTGTCTGGTTTGCTCAGGACTTTCATACCCCTTCACCTGTACCTGCTGTCTGACCGAAACAATTTCGTTGGGATCTTTGACATATCGGCCAGCCAGCTGGCTGATGTGGACCAGGCCGTTCTGGTGGATTCCAATGTTCACAAAGGCTCCGAACGACGTGATATTGGTTACGATTCCCGGCACACTCATGCCCAGGGTAAAATCGGTAATTTTGTGTATGGTCTCATCAAAGAAAAATGACTGTCGGGGATCACGGCCAGGGGCTGCCAGTTCATTGAATGTACAATTGAATACCGTCAAAACAAATTTCAAAAACTGCATTCATGTCTTCTCAAGGAGCAGTGAAAAATTGCTCCTCTTTCAACAACCTGATCCGGTAGAAAAGCCACTTTCACGCTTCCCGCCATGATCCAGGTGGGTCCGCAATATTATTCTTGACAAGAATATATAAGTTTTATAGTGAATTCCGGAGAGACAGGGAGAAAACAACAGGGGATTGCTTTTCTTTGCTCATATCTATTTTAAACTTTGAGAGCCTTGTCCACCCAGCCCAACAAGAGCACAATGAGACTATGGAACAACGGGTATCCCTCCCAGGTTGGAATATGTTATTATTTTTTGCCTTAAAAAAATAACCCCAACCCAGTAATGAGATCCCCAGATGAATTATATAGGAGTTGATTGCGACATTTCAATTTTAAAATTTGCAGTGGTCAATGAAAGGGTAACCATTACCCAAAAAGCGAAAGTGAATACAGGTGTTAAAAAATTTATGGCCTTTGTAAAAAATATACCCAAACCCAGGAAAATTTTCATTGAAGAGGACGAACTGGCTGGTTGCTTGAAACAAGCTTGAATTTTGGTGAGCAGCTTATCATTACAGACTCTAAAATCAAAAAAATATTTGAAGGGTCAAGATAAGTTTTTTCTTGATTGTTTGCTCCAAAGACATGTTGCGCACTTGTTGGGCTGGGTGGATATTTCAGCTTTATAAAAAATTTTCATATATTTCTTGACAAACACCGACAATAGCCAGACAATTTTTTGTTCTTAGCATGGTGGCCATGGTCGCGTTGTGAGAAAAGTTTATCCATGATATTATAATTGTCTGTGGATGACTTTATCAAAACCCAAGAGGAAGAAAAAGATGGATAAGAAATCATGGATAAATATGATCAGTGATACTCTTGAGGAAAGAGTCGTAATTTTTGATCACTTTGGAAATCTGATTTACAGCCACCCCGAAATATTGGAAAAAAGCCTTTTTGGTAAACATCGAAACATAGCTAAAGCTTATCCGCATCAGTGGCCGATCTTCAATGAGGTTATTTTGACGAACAGGGCACGCTTGGGAATCCAACTCGAAGATTCGAAAGAAATTATTCTGGACGTATTTCCAATAAAAAATCCAAAGAAGTCCAAAGGATTGATGTGCTGGCTGCGGAAAGAAGAGGATCATGATGCCTTGCGAGATTTTAAACAATTGAGCGAAGAGCTGAGGGCAATGATGGATTCATCCTTCGATGGTCTTTGGATCTGCGATAACAAGGCCAATGTCATTCATATTAATAAGGCGTATGAACGGAAATCTGGTATCAAAGCCAAAGATTATATCGGCAGAAACATGAAGGATCTTGTACGAGAAGGTTTTGTGAAATCTTCAGTAACGCTTAAAGTGTTGGAAAAAAAGCGCATGATAACCAAAGTTCAAATTACTCATGATGGAAGGCGCGTATTGTCTACCGGCAATCCAGTTTTTGATGAAAATGGAGAAATCGTGATGGTAGTCTGCAATGACCGTGATCTCAGCGTGTTAGAGAACCTTCGAGACGAAATTTTGTCCAAAAAGGACATATCAGCCAGATATCAAGAAGAAATCATCGATATTCAGGTAGAAAAACTTGCAGGAAGTGAAATTATTCATAGGAGTTCGATAATGAGGAGAGTTATTGAAAGAGCTATAAGGGTTGCCAAGTCCAACGCTAACGTGCTCGTCACAGGCCCTTCTGGATCGGGGAAAGAAAAAATAGCAGAATTGATCCACCAAAGATCGAAGCGATTTAAAGAACAGATGATCAGGATCAATTGTGGTGCAATTCCTGAGAGTATTTTTGAATCCGAGATGTTTGGTCATGAGTACGGCGCTTTCACCGGTGCCAAGAAACAGGGCAAGGTGGGTTTGTTTGAACTGGCTAACCAAAGTACCTTGTTTTTGGATGAAGTTGCAGAAATGCCCATTTCTTCACAGGTAAAGCTTTTTCGATTTTTAGACAATGGGCTTGTGTTTAGGGTTGGGGCTACAAAGGGAAGAACTTCAGATGTTAGAATCATTGCCGCAACGAACCAAGATTTGGAAATATTAGTCAGCGAGAAAAAGTTTAGGGAAGATCTATTTTATCGATTAAAAGTAATTCCCATTCATATTCCCCCCCTTAAAGAAAGGCCCGAAGATATCCCCGCCTTGACTGAACACTTCCTGAATCATTTTAATAAAAAAAGTGGCCAGAAGAAAACATTGTCGGTTGAAGTGATTGATTATTTGATGAAATATGATTTCCCCGGCAATGTAAGAGAACTCATTAATATTTGCGAGCGGTTAGTTGTTATGACACCCGAGGATCTAATTACTCCCGATCACTTGCCTCAAGTTATACGAACCACTTTGGCTGGTTCTCATTTGATCGACAAGCGAAAGCCACAGAGAAAAAAGAAGATTCAACAAGCCCCGCTTAAAGATCTTGTCGAAAATTATGAAAAAGAG
>Ga0208648_1001219_pt1 | contig 21941 bp, 24 predicted proteins | sample AntAceMetag02UKL_FD_184772 | JGI IMG/M metagenome (GOLD analysis project Ga0208648, IMG submission 184772) | Saline lake microbial communities from Ace Lake, Antarctica - Antarctic Ace Lake Metagenome 02UKL (SPAdes) (version 2) | ecosystem: Environmental > Aquatic > Non-marine Saline and...
TTGAATGGCTCGAAGCATCACATAGAAGATGGAATAAACAAAGAAAGGTAGAAGATCCCAAAAGAATTACTTTGGATGTTGCAGGTATGGGAAGAGATAAAAATGTTATGGCATGGGGTAGTGAGAAACATATTTCCCTCAAATCTCTTAACCTGCCAAAGAATAAGAAAATTCATATGCAAGCTGCCGGGATATTAAAGGGAATGTTGAATGAGAATAACGTAGGTATTATAGACGTGGTTGGAGAGGGGGCTGGCACACAGTCAAGACTTGTTGAACAAGGCATGAAAAACATCTATGGATTCAAAGGCAATTATACAAAATCAATCAAAGGCATAAAAGATTATTATGGTAATTTTAGTTTCGTTGATATGAATTCCCTTACTGCTTGGCGACTCAGGGAAGCTCTAAATCCTGCAATTGGGATCGATCTTGCATTACAACCTGACAAAGAACTTGACGAGGAAATTTTAAGTTTAAAATATGAGTTCAGAAGCAATGCAACAATAATAGTATTGCCTCCGAAAGAAGAAATGAAGAAAATAATTAATCGAAGTCCCGATAAGTTTGATGCGGTGAAAATGATATTTACTCCGATACGAATACGTGACGAAAAGGAAATAACAGCCGAAGAACTCGGCATATTTTAGGAGAAACCATGAATATTGAAGAAATATTGGCATTAAAAGACAATGCTAAAATAATTGAAAAGATATGTAAGGATACAGTTGATCGTGATATTGCAACTTGGCAAGATCAATATGACGGCAAGCATGAAATTCTTAATCGTCCGGATAAAGTAAAAGGGTCAGGTAAAAATGCCATAAAAGTACCTGTAGCCAAAATAGTTTTGACATATCAAAAGAAAATAACGGACTTTAGGAAAGCGTTTTTATTTGGAAAACCTGTAATATTCAAGTTAAACAATAAAACACCCGAAAATCAAATAGCATTTGACATGATTCTCGATATTCTAAAAAAGAATAAAATGGATTTTTTCAGGCGCAAACTTGCAGAAAAGGTTTATATTGAATCACATGTAGCAGAGCTATGGTATATAACACCTGATAAAGAGGTGAAGGTCTTGCTGTTATCTTATGAAAATGGAGATCTTCTTTACCCACACTTTAATGATTATGGTGATATGGATGGATTTGCAAGAAAATATAAAACCACCACAGTTGACGATAAAACTGTTGAGCATGTTGACTTATATACGAAGGATAGATTTTATTATTATAGTGATAAAGGGCAGGGATATGTGTCTGATGAAATACCGAATCTGATTGGTAAAATACCCGTTATTTACTATCCCGCACCATCAAAGAAACCAATATGGTTTCCAGTTCAGTCGTCAATTACGACACTCGAATCACGAGAATCAAAGCATGATGATACCAACGACTATTTTGGCAATCCGTTATTACTTTTGTTCGGGGCACCCAAAGCTATGCCTGAAAAAGGAGAGGTAGGGAAGTTATTACAGTTTGACGAAGTACTTATTGACGGGAAAACACAACACGGAGGCGCTGAATATCTTACATGGGACGAGTCGCCTGAATCCATAAAATTACAAATGGAATCTCTCAGAAATAACATTTTCACACTTACCTCAACTGCAAATCTTGGTTTTGATAATATAAAAGGACTTGGAAAGGTGGCTGCTGAGACTGTTTATTTTATGCTGTTAGATTCTATTATTGCCTGTAAAAACGATGAGGAGATATTCGGTGAAGGTATCCTACGAGAGATAAACCTTATAAAGGCAATAATCGGGAATATTGTCGATGTCGTATCCGGGAAAAATTATGTTGTGAAAAAGGACATACTAGATGAACTCGACATAAGCATTGAATTTGGCAACATTATTCCAAAGGATGCTGTTAATACTATTAAATCTATTTCACAAGCACTGGGAGGTGAGGCGTTTATGAGTCAAGAATCCGCAGTAAAAGCCAACCCGATGATTGAAAATGCCGAAGAGGAAATCAAAAATCTCGAAGCCGAAAAGCAAGAAGTTAAGAAATTAGGCGAATCGTATGAACCATAAACAAGCAGTTGAACGATTTCTCGAATTATGGAAAAACAGATCATGGGCTAAGTTGATGAAGTCACTAACAATAACATGGATCAAAACTCATAACAGAAACGTTAAAAAAGATATGAGAAAAACGTTTCAGAATACAAGGGTGACCGATTATGAGATTACTGGTGAAAAGAGAATCGGTGAGTGCATATATGACATCACTGCTCGTATTGTAAGAAAGAATGGTCAAAGAGGCGTAATTATCATAAGGGTTATCTGTGAAACCGGGCTATATAAATTGTCAACGGAAGGTACTTGGGGGGTCAATCCAGTTAGTTGTCTAAGGTTTAAATCAAATCAATATAAAGATACTCCTGTCAAATGATAGACATAGAAAAGCTATATGCAGACAGTATTTTCAGAGATATTGTCAAAAGAGAAGCAGAAATTAAGGCAATTCTTGAAAGTGCAATAAAGGAACTATCTAAAAGAATAGCAAATCAGCACATTAACTATCCCGACATAATGAAAGAAGGTATGTTATTTCGGTCAAATAAGGGCGTTGAGCGTCAAATAACCAAGACACTTGAGAGATTATACAAAGAGATCGATACTGCCATCCAGAGGGACGTTAAATACGGCTGGAATTTAGCGAACCAAAAGAACAGTGAACTTGTTGCAATGTACACGCAAGGAATCAAAATATCCCAAAAGATAATAACCTCGTATAACAATCTCAATCTTGAAGCACTCAATGAATTCCTGAAACGAACAGAGGCGGGGTTAAATCTCAGTAAAAGAATTTGGAATTTAACCGAAGCAACAAAAAGTCAGATCGAGCTTTACCTTGGTTCGGGTATATCCGCAGGCAAAAGTGCAGCCGGAATATCCATAGATATAAGGAATTATCTTAACGAACCACACAAACTATTCAGAAGAGTTAGGGTTGAAGGAAAACTTGTTTTGAGCAAAGCAGCCAAAGCATACCCTCCGGGAAGTGGTGTTTATAGAAGCTCATATAAGAACGCCCTCCGTCTGTCTGCAAATGAAACAAACTTAGCTTATAGATTATCGGATTTCACACGTAGACAACAAATGCCATTCGTTACAGGGATAGAGGTTCATCTGTCTGCTTCTCACGAAATAATGGACATGTGTTTTATATCAGGTCAGTATAGAATTTTAACTTCAAAGGGCTGGATTCCTATTTATAAAATAAAAGAAAATGATTTAGTTTTAACTCATAAGGGAAAATTCAGAAGAGTAACTAAAAAATATAAAACTACAACTCATAAAGTAAAAATGAGGACTATTGAATATAAATGTGAATATGATAGCAGGGCAAAATCTAACAAAATAAGCTCAACAGAGAATCATCCTTTTTTAATAAATAATAAATGGATTCCAGCAAAAGATATAAAAGTTGGAGATAAAGTTAAGATATTAGCTTCAAGATGTAAATGGTGTGGGAAATTAATTCCATATTATAGAGAATATTGTTCTAAATCTTGTGCAAGCAAAGCGATAACTAAAAAACAGTGGAGCGATCCTAATCATAGAGAAAATATATCAAAAAAGGCAAAAAAAAGATGCAAGGGTGGAATCCCTTATTTTAAAGATTGGGTAGATAGCGGTAAAAATGTAGATAATTTAATTAATCCTGAAAATAGGCAGAAAGCAATAAAAAATTTAATGATAACAATGAGAGAAAAAGTTAAGAATGGAACACATCCATTTCAGCAAGCTAAAAATAATATTAAAGCGATGAAAAAATTAGCTCAGAATAAAAATTCTACATTCATAGAAAAGAAAATGGAATGGTTGTTAAAGCAAAAGGGAATAAAATATATTCATACTTACCCATTTGAAAGGGATGTTTATCGTAAAAATGGAGATAAAAGGTTATATTTCATAGACTTTGTTTTAACCGATTATAAAATAGCATTGGAATGTGACGGATGGTATTGGCATCAAGATAAAGAAAAAGATTTAAAAAGGCAAAAAGAAATAGAGAATAAAGGTTTTACCGTATTAAGATTTACTGATAATGAGATAAGAAAACATTTAAATTTATGCAGTAATGAGATAGATAGAGTTATAAATAATCATTCTGGTAATTATGAATTTATGAATGTAAAAATTACAAAAATAAAAGATTGGACAGCCGAAAATAAAGCACCGATAACAAAATATAATTTGGCAGTAGAAGAAGATAATAGTTTTGTTATAAAAGGATTTGTTGTGCATAACTGCGATGATTTGCAGGGTCGTTATCCGAAGGGATTTGTCTTTGGTGGATGGCATGTGGGCTGTTTTTGTTACTCAACCTCAATATTATTAAACAAGAGAGAGTTTATCGACCACATAAACGGGGGTAAGATAAGACCTCAGAGATATGTGAGAACTATTCCAAAGACAGCGGAGAACTGGATCGAGAAAAACAAGGGTAAAATAGCAAAATATAAAACGAAGCCTTATTTTGTAAGAGATAATTTAACAGAGGATTTCAAGGTAAAGAAATCAATATTAAAGGTGAAATAATGACAAAAGAAACAAGGAATAAAAAGGTTATTTTTACTGGGGATATCCCAGTATGTCCATATTGTTGTGTGCCAACAATACGAACTGAGATGGCTGGTACGATAACAGCCATGTATTTTGCGCCAATGTATAATGAAGATGGTGAAAACATTAATCCGGACAGGAATATACGAACATGTAATTATACGTGTAGCAAATGTGGTTGTACTCATTCAATTGTCGGTAATTATATAGACGGGTGGACTTATGACAAATAAACAATTCCTAAGAGATAACAAGTGTGAGTTACAGGTTACAAAGCTTATGGTGAACTCAGACAGGTCAATGCGTGACCTTGAAACCTTCGCTTATGATATTATCAATGCAGGGGGACTTAAAAAAGTGGGGTGTAATTGTGCGATATTCAAGGTTGAAACTTGTCTTGTTCTTATGAGAAATGTTGGTAAACATGAAATAGTTAGAACGTGGCAAAATGGACAATATGTTGAAATTGAATATGAATTTGCAAACCAGCATCCATCAACAAATATTGATTTGAACAAGAGGGAGCTGGTAAAGAAATATTTATGTAAATGATAATTTTTTTGACAAATGTTGATTTAATTTCTTAGATAGAGACAAGAAAGGATCAATGGTGTCATTTACAACACGATCAAAACAAAAGGTCTCCCAGGAAGGGCATGGCAAGCAATCAAATTGCTTCACATCTATCCCCAGCAACCATGAATTTATGATATCGGCGAAACTTAAAACAAACAAACAGGGACATACAATGTCACTAAAAATCCAAGAAACCATAACGCCATAAGGAGAAAAAATGGACTTAACGACTAAGATTAAAACCGCATTAAAGGTAGCGGGGTTAAGTGAGGAGTTATTTAAATTTATCATAGTTGATGATGAAGCAAAGATTGATGAAGCTGTCAAGGCGTTGAAAACAAGCCTCGATATGAGCAACGAAGATTTCACAAAGGCATTAAATGAAGCTGGATTCGGAGCAAATTTTGAGAAGTACTTACAATCAGAGACGGACAGACGAGTCACTGCGGCAATCAAAACTCACGATGATAAGCTCAAAGCAGATGCTGATAAGAAAAAGAAAGAAACACCACCTCCTCCTCCTGATCCAAATCTTACTGAAGATCAAAAAACCATTAGCGAACTGAAAGGACAAATAACGTCATTAACAGAATCCGTTAAGGCGTTGCTTGACGGGGAAAAAATAAAAGGCATTCAGGGCACAATCATAGCTGAACTGAAAAATGCTGAACTACCGGAAAGTTTGTCCAAATTCATAAAAACAGAAGATATAGAAAAAGTAAAGAGTGAAGTAGAATCTCTCAAAACAGAGTTTACTGCTTACAAACAGACCGAAATTGACAAAGCCATAAAGAATGGCACACTTCCACAAATAGGGGCAAATACTGGCACAATTGCAGAGGATAAAGCTGTAGAGTTTGCGAAATCCAAAAACAAGGGTGCAAGTGATGAAACTTTTGAAGGAAAAGACATACCAGGATTAACAAAGGAGTAATTACTATGTCCTTACAAATTACAAAAGAAACCGGAACGGTTTATAATCCGGTCTTTCAAAATATCATTGAAGATATTCCCGGAGGAATCTCATTCACTGTAGCTGACCTGAAAACCCTAACTGAAGAAGTTAAGGCAGGTGCAGTTGTTGGTGAAGATGGTTCTACTGCCGGAAAATATCACCTCATTAAAACAGCGGTTATGCAAGCTGCAGCAGTCGCAGGAGCTGTAGAACTCAAAGTAGAGAAAAACCACGAATTTGTTGTTGGCGACTTTATCACGAATGGACAAGTATCAACTGAAATTACAGTTATTACTACGACTCACACTGATTACGATACCATCACGGTCACTGCAACTCTTGACGCACTTGAAGAAGTTCCTATCGCAGCAGTTCTTTATCAAGGAGCGTCTGAAACATCAAATGCCGCAGTTGCTTCTGTAGCAACAGTTGAGGACGAAGCGGAAGATTATCTGGCGATCTCCGCTCCACGTGGAAATGCAAATGATATTATCGTTACAATCGCACAAGCTGGTGGAGATACGCTCGCTCTAACTTATACACCATCAACAAAAACATTACTGATCAGTCTTGCCAACACAACTGCCGCAAGCAATAACGCAGCTACTATTCAAACAGCCCTCAGGGCTTTGGAACAGGATGCTGGCGTTGATTTCACTGATTGGACTGCTGTTGGAACAGGTTGGGATGATGGACAAACTGGAGCTACATTGACCGATCCGAGCCATCGAATGACAGATGGAGTTGAAAAACCCGCACAGCTTGACCCTATCTATGATGCTATTGCACTTATTCGTGACAATATAGACGTAACAGACACCGAAGCCAACGTAAGTGTTGGAGCAATTACAAAAGGAACTGTAGTTGAATCCATACTTCCGTTTTCCGTTACTGATGAAATGAAAACCCTGCTTCCTGGCATTAGATTTGCATAAAGGAGCAATCATGGAACATACATTACTTAACGGAATAAACTCAAAAATAATGCAAGCATATCTCGGGGAAAGAACTTATAAAAAATTGTACTGGCCTCTTTTCTTTCCCCTAAAAGCAACAATGAGCTTAAAATATGAAGCACTTATAGGTTCAAAAGGAAATGCGGTAGCTGCTGACGTTGTAAGTTATAATGCTTCTGCACCACTAAAAACACGCAGAGTTGTCAACAAATTGACTGGTATGCTTCAGCCGATTATGATGAAACGTAAAATGGAAACAACGGACATTATGGAATATAATTCACTCCATGCCCGTGCAGACGCAGATCAAAAAGTGTTGCTTAATATGGTATTTGACGATCCTGACGCCTGTGTTGTTGGCGTTAATACAAAAATGGAATGGCTCACAGGACAGATTCTTTCTCAAGGAAAGGTAACACTTTCAAAAGCAAACAATGCAGGAATCATAACAGAGAATGCTATTGATTTCAGACTTCCCACTGCGAACAAAGAAGTTGCTGCTTCAGCTGACAGGCATTGGAGTGCAACCACACCAACAACCATGACACCTATTGCAGATATTGAAACCATTTGCACTGAAGCTGGTGCTGCCGGTTCTAAAATCAGATATATTATTATGAACAGAACCAAATGGCAGCAATTTAGAGGTTGTGATGAAGTTCAAAATCTTATTCCTTATGCGCTTTATAACGGATCGAAAGTTGCTCGTGCACCCACTCTTGAGATGGTCAATAATTTCCTTTCTGGTGAAGACCGTCCTCAGATTATATTATTTGATACGTATCTTACACTTGAAACCGAAGAACATGTTCAGTCGAGCGTCAATCCTTGGACAACCAAATATGTAACATTCCTTCCTGAAATGCCTTGCGGAAATATGCTTCACTGCAAAGGTGCAGAAGAGACCAATCCTCCGAAGCAGGTTATCCAAGCAAAGAAGGGACCCATTCTTATTTCTAAATACTCAGATGTCGATCCTGTCACAGAGTTCACAAAAGGCGAAATCTATGCATTCCCGATCTGGGTAAACATTGATCAAAGCTGGATTATGAACACTGAATCCCATACTTCATTCTAAACATGACCAATCTTGAAGCACTGCAAAGTCTGATTGAGTACACGAACGATAATCTATTTGAAAAAGTTATGTCGGATAGGGACATTACCGGTTCGGACATATATACTTCTGAAGAAAGTATAGATTTGTGTTGTGCCGATATATGTCTCTATCTGCTTTCTCATCCTGAATTCAAAGAAGGTTTGCAGACAACTAAATATTCTCAATCCTCACTTCTCACATTAAGGCGTAAATTGCTAAAAAAACACGGGCTTTCTGAACCCGGATTTATGGAAGCTGTATGGTAACCAATCGACCACATTCTGCCGTAATCTCTTATAAATTAGAAGGTGAACGTGTCGGAGGTGTTTACACTCCGGGTCGTGAAGTCAATCTCACAATAGAATGCAGGATAGAGCCAATAAGTCCTTTGTATAGTGCCAAAATGGGCGGTGATAACATAGTTTATCATTATAAGGTATTCTGTGGCTTATTCGATGAAGAAATACCCGACACGGCTGTAATTCGCTTCTTTGATGAGGAATTCAAGATATTGTCTTTGTTTAAATACCAACTGCATACGGAAATATTATGTTGACCCCAATGTTCGCTCCAAATAGTTTCGCCGATAGAATAGATAGGTTCATCAATCAGAAATTATATAAAATGATTGAGGTTCTCAACTATGTCGGAGAGACATTTGTTACTGAGGAACGGAATAAGCGTCCAGAAGAAGGGTCTTATCACGATGATACAGGTAATTTACGATCATCTGTCGGATACCTTGTTGGTCTTGACGGGAAACCCTTGAATGTGGATTTAAAGGGCACTTCTGAAGGTCGATCTGCTGCCAAAGAGCTACTTTATAAAGTTCTTCAGGAGAACAGAACGGGGCTTGTATTAATTGTATGTGCAGGAATGGGCTATGGTGCTGCTGTCGAGGCGAAAGGATATGATGTTCTTTCTGGTGGAATTCCAAACGCAAAAATGCTACTCGCTGAACTCAGAATAAAAACGGGATTACAATGAAAACAACTTTCGATGTAAATGGAATAATCTTCGGATTGCTTGATGTTTCCGATATAACCGATTTAATAACAGGATCGATTTACCGAAATAAAAAGCCGATGAATTCAGAGCTTCAGGATATTGTAATTCTAAATAATTTGAACTTCAATGCCGATGTTCACGAAGGGTTTGTTTTTATTAATATTTACTGTGAGAATTTTGAGACCGGCGAGGTTGATATTACAACACTTCAAGGAGTAACGTCTGCCGTTCTTAAGATATTCGATGAATACGCACAAACCACATCTGCATATTTTCAAACAAAATTGATTTATCAGACTTTGATTCAAGATGAGGTTCAGAAAAACATGAGCTTTTCAAACATAAAACTAAACTGTTATATCGAGAGGTGAAATCATGCAAATTAAACCAAAGAAATCATGGATGTTAATTTGGAATGTTAACGATAATTCAGTGATGTTTCAGGGTAAGTCTCCTAAGGTCATCGCAATTGGTGGTGTACAGGCATATTTTGAAGCAAAAACGAAAACTGAAATTGAAGAAAAAATAAAAGAACTAAGGAGTTCACATGGCTACAAGTAAAATTAGAATGGTCGGACTTGAAAGTATATTAATAGGTGCGTGTGGTGCAGATGGTACGATGGGTGGATCACTTACACCACTTGGACACTTCGTTGAAGAAAGCGCATTGCTCAGTTTTCCATTACCTACGAAAACTGAAATCATAGATGAAGAATCAGATGAACCGGACATGATACTGAAAAACAGAGGTGGTGCAAAAACTCTAGCCTTTTCCACACGGGATATGTCCAATGCTAATCTCATCCTTGCTTTTGGTGGAGCAGAGAATGCAAGTAGTGGATGGGATGCACCAACTGATGTACATGACATTGAGAGAAGTGTAAAGATCAAATCAAAGGTCTATAATGGCACACGAAGGGTTTATTATATTCCACGTGCATCAATTTCTGCTGCATTTAACGGAAAATTCAACAAAAAAGACCCTGGCACTATCGACTTTGAAGTTGATGTTATTACTCCACGTGACGCAGGTGATGTTGCACTTGCTCCAGTATATATCAATCCTGAGAATATCTCAGGTAAGGTTATTGATCCTATTATCACTCAATCTGCTGTAGATAAATTCACCATTACGTGTGCTACTGGTGGTTCTGCAATCAAATACAGCATTACGGGTCTTGATCCTACTGGTGATTATAGAACAGCATACTCGGCAGAGGTAACTATTACAGAGGATGTTCTTGTACGTGCAGTTGCAACCAAAGCTGAAAATGACAATTCAAATGTTGTTTCCAAAATAATCACATACGCTGTAGCGTAATGAAAGAATTAAATCGAACTGAAACCGAAGCAATTTTGCAAGAGGGTGTTGATTTTAGCGTAACCGTTGCGAAGCTAAACATTTTACAGCGGTTACGTATAATTTCATCTGTGAAGAAATACAAGATATATCCGATTGTTCTTGCTGCTCTAATGAAAATATCTGAAACTATTAATGAGATGGATTCTCAGTTCACGCAAGAACCTGGAAAGGATAAAGATTTAGCTCTCTTGGTGGATGATAATATCATTCAAAATAAAAACCGATTGGTAAAGATAGTAGCGTATGGAATAGAAAACACGGGAAAATCTCCGTCAAAAAAACTGATGAAGTTTTTGGATCAAAATCTGACTTCAAAAGAATGCCTTCAATTAGTATTACTTATAAGGCGGTTGATGGGGAATGACTATTTTTTCGCAAGCACCATCTCTCTGAAGGGGATGGCTCTAAACAAGAAGAAATAAACCCCTGGCAACTAATCGGCAACATAAAAAGAACCTTCGATTTCAGTATTGATGAAATTCTACATGAGATAAGTTATGCAAATCTTATCATGTACACGGCAAGCATACCACAACCGACTAAAGAAAAGATCAAGGAAGTTGATATATCCAAAAGGGATCCCTCAGCCCTGTTAGGAAAATGACATGTTAAATACCGGAAATTCTTTATTCTGGTCGACCGGGATAAATACTAAAGGCGTTACTGCAGGTGCTAATGTGACAAAAGGCATCCTTCGTGGTCTCATGGGTAGTATATCACGGATGGATATTTTTGCAGCAATAGGAATAACGGCAGCGTTGGTATTCAAGAAGATAATCAAAGGGGCATATAATATGTCTCTTGAATTTGAACATGCCATGAAAGAGGTTCAAACAATTTCCTATGCTACGCAAAAGAATTTTGAGGGTATTTCAGAAGCAATATTAGAATTATCAACTCAAGTTCCGGACGCTGCGAGTAAACTTGTAAAAGCATATTATCAGATTGTATCTGCTGGATATGATGGAGCAGAAGCACTTGACGTATTAAGTGTGTCGGCAAAACTTGCAACGGCAACCATAACCGACACTTTCAATGCAGCCGATGTGTTGACTTATGTAATGAATGCTTATGGAAAAGCAGCGGGAACTGCAACTGAAATCGCAGATAAATTATTCACTGTAGTTAAACTTGGTAAGGTTAAAATGCAAGAACTCGCTTCCTCTCTCTCAATGGTTACGGGACTTGCAGCCGAAGCAGGGATGAGCTTCAATGATTTAGCGTCTTTTTATGCAGAAGCGGTTAAGAAAATCCAGCCACACATTGTTTCGACTGGTATTCGTGGATTTGTTACTGCATTACTTAGGGCTTCAAAAGAGGGTGCAGAATCAGCAGAAGCAGCTAAAAAGATGGGAATTGAGTTTAATGTAGCCACCTTGAAAACAAAAGGACTTGCGTATATGTTAAATCAGATGGCTACTGCAACTAAGGGGCAAAAAGAAAAACTGATGGAGCTATTCCCGAATGTTCGAGGTCTAATAGGTTTGCTGGCAGCCATGACAAATGAAGGCATAAACTTCATAGAAACTTCGGACAAAATCGTTAATTCTACAGGCAATATGACGGATGGCTTTATAATTATGGTCGAAGATACCACAAACCAAATGGCAATTTTAAAGAATAATATTGCAAAGAAGATGAAACCGATTGGCGATTTATTAGTTGTTACTGTAAATAAGACCGTTAAAAGCATAAATAAAATGTTTGAGGATGCTGGGGACTCTTCTGGCGACCTTTTAAGCGCAATAAAAGGTTGGACAATTGCTCTTCAAATACATCAATTAGAACTCAAAAAAACATCGGTAGAATATAAGGATTTATCGGTACAGGCACAATTAGCAATAGAAGAAACCCTGAATGCTCAGTTAAAAGCATTGATGGAGCTTGAAAAGCATCCAAATGTATGGAGAGTGTTAGGAAATGTAATAAGCGCAGTTTGGGAAGATGTTAAATTTGATGTAAATAAATTTAATGAATTGCTGGTTTTGATTTATAAGAGCTTTGAGCAAGAACTTCCCGTTCCCGAAGGATGGGAGAAAGCGGTTGGCAATATCTCTGTATATGGGGGAAAATTAGCCAACTTAAATAAGGACATATCAGATTCAGACAAGAAAATCGCAGAACTCAAAGAGAAATTAAAGGATGAAATTGTGCCGGACATACCTCCAGTTCCTCCAGTTTACGAAAAGGTTCTCGTTACTTACGATGAATGGCTGAAAAAACTTCAAGAGGTGAATAATGAGATGTACGAGCTTGGCAAAACCGAGCTAATGAAAAAGGTTGGGCTCGACCTCGACACCGCTTCTTATGAACAGCTACAGACAATACTTGAAAACATAGATGATGAGGAAATTGAGATCGCAGTTAAGATGAGATTGAAAGAATTAGAACCACACGGACCCATTGAGATAGAGGGGATTACAGTAAAGGGGATAAAACAAATATCTCTATATGATGAGGATGACTTTCAGTCTCTTTTCTCAAAGCTCGAAACAATGAAAAGTCTCGGATTAAATGTAAGCGAGGAGCTTACAACTGCATGGGATAGTTATCTAAAATTTATCGAAAAGGGATATACAAGGGATTCAGACAATTACAGAATAGCAGTTGAACAGAAAAAACAAGCCGAGAAAGAATTTGCTGAATGGAAAAAAGAACAAATTGTTGATCAAACAGAAATTTCAAAAATAATGTATGATAGCATGACAGATTTCTTCTCCAATTTTGCAAAAGACATGATTCTTGATCAAGGGAATTTGTTAGATGCGCTCACAAATGCTTGGCATCAATTTGCTAATTCTGTTATAAGAGAATTGATAAGAATAGAAGCTCAAAAAATGGCGCTTGAAGTCATGGGGGGTTTTAAGGGAATTTTTAAATTTATTGGTAGTCTATTTGGACCCGGCGTCATTGGTGCTAAGGGTATTAAAAACTTCATAGTTCCACCCGGGTATGATAATGACACCTATCCGATGTTTCTTCAATCTGGTGAGCTTGTTAATGTGATTCCTAAGAATGAAGTTAAGAATATAACGAACATTGAGAATCTTATTAGAGATGCGTCTCCAGTTTCCGAAAAGGGCGTTCCCGCTGTTACTCAAAATGAAAATAACATAACGAATATCAATAACCTTATTAAAGATATTCCTCCAGTTCCACATATTTCAAACGTATCAAATAGCTACAGTTCCTTTGATAGTTCGGGAATACAAAGCGAATTATCACAGCTACGAAAGCTCGTAGCAAGCAAAGAAACCACAATTCTAATAGATAATAAAGTGATGGGAAAATTCTCTCAAAGAGACCTTGCATTTGTTGTCAATGAAGGATTAAAAGTAATGAAGAAAACCAACTTATGAAGCCAGATATCACAGTATTTTGGAAGCAGGATTACATCAACAACGGCAACTTTGCCGATGGTGCTGATTTTTGGAGTCTTGGCGATGGTTGGTCAATAGCTCGGAACATTGCTACGTGTAGCGGAAAACAATCAAGTTATTCGACATCATTAGTACAGGGAGTATCAATCCCAGCAGGAACATATTTGGTTGCTTATGAAGTTCAAAATTATGAATCCGATGGCATCGTATGGGTAATAATAGATTATGAGGTTGGTCATAACTATGGAGAACCGAGAAGGGCAAATGGGATATACTATGAGACGGTTGTTCTTACATCAGACGCTGTTGCTTTCAGGGTAGAAGGAAAAGCTGGATTTGCAGGAAATATTCTTCATGTATCAATTACTCAAATAGACTCACTGCCATTAGATACAAAATATATCAAAGAGATCGATAATTTGAGACGTGATATTGAAGATGACTTGTTTACATTCAAATCAGATACTATTTCATTTGTAATAAAGAACTATACACAGTCGGGATATTTTTCACCGATAAATTTTCTAAGTCAAAGCGAAAAGATATTCAGATTAGATATGACCTTTTATCTCGATAGTGGCGATAAATCAATGAGATATTTTGTTAATAATGACGGAAGTGTGAGAAATAAACTTCCGGCAAAAGATTACATTACAGTCACTGGCTACGAATTATCAACACTATTCAAAGACAATGGATGGTATTTAGGTGAAATCCTTCAGATTGAAGATGAGGAAGCAAAATATAAATTTTCCACAGGCGGAGACAAACCAATCAATGAATTTATTCTTTCTATTGAAACTGATACAAAAAAACTCATTGCAAAATATAAAATACCGATTGATAATTCTTTAGTCAACTTTGAAGATATGATTTTTGACAATGTAGAGACTTATTCAGGTCAATTTCCTGAGCTTGAAGGAAAGCAAATCATTGACTATGTTATAACAGGTGAAAATTGGGCTGTTGAATATAGAAATAGGGTTTTTATACTCGTAAAAGAAGATGATGACCATGCGGGCGTCTATGAAATTAAAAATGGTGAATTGAAGGAAGTGTATATATGGGAAGTTCTTAATCTTGGATCTTTAGAATGTTTCCCGGAAGACCTTGCTTTCATACATCAAAATGAGCAGGAAAATCCTCAAACATTACGTGTTTATAGAATTTGGCTCAGAACATCAGGAAGCCAATTCAACGTGAAGATGATTTGGTTTGAATTTGATAAAGTAGAAGAATTGCAACATAAAAATTCTGTTAATAATGTTACTTATTTTATCATAGACCGATACAATTTGAAAAATTTATATGTTATGAGTGACGGTTCATATTCAGGGAATGGGGACATTGATAACCATACATATATTTTAGACAATCCAATTATTGATTTCAACGAAATAATAGGTTATGACGTTGAACCGATCTCAACTATTGAATTTAAAGATCCAAATTCTGGGAACTTTTGGATATTAGATTCAACTACGCAGCATTATGAACAAGTATATTATCACTATTATGACTTACTTATTTACGATATGTATAGGTTCTTAAGACATCTGAATCAAGTTTTCATAAATCAGGTTGTCTCGGATATTATAAAAGAATTATGCATATTAGAGGATAATGTTTGGTATCTTGATTATGAGAATGGAATAACCGTCAAATTTAATGACAGAAAACCTCATCTTGGTGGCGGGAAAAGGTTATCTGAAAAAAATGTAGGAAAAGAGGGTACCATAATCAGGAAAATAAAGTTTGATGATTTATCTTCACAAATCTTCACGGCAAGAAAAGAAAGAATGTTGGATTTGATAAATTATTATAATGGGAAATATGGCAAAGGAAAAGGGGAGAAAAATCTGGAAATGTGGGGATCTCAAAATTATAATCTTGGGGAAAAAATTATCCGTAATAGTTTTCAATGGATGGTAAAAAATATTGAATGGGAAGATAAAGTAATATCCAAAAACAAAATAAAAAAACGGACTTATTCTACTTTATTTCAATTGGGTAAAAGAATCTGGTCAGAGATACAAAAAATAGAAGATAAATTAGTTTTATCAGATAAAATGACAGCAATAGGAAATTACACACGTGGATTACAAGATTCATTAGGTCTATCCGATGATATTGTAAGAAAACATTCTTTTTGTTTACAGGACTTATTAAATCTATCCGATGAGATTACAACTGAGATTACACAAGGGATAATTCATATGTATAGATTGCGAGATTCATTCAATCTATCTGATGAAGTGTGGACCGAGATTTTGGAAATAGACCATGTTCTTTTACATGATTCGTTAGGTTTGTCTGATGAGATGGTAGCCGAGATTTTGGAAGTAAGTCATATTCGTTTAGGAGATTCATTCAGTCTATCCGATGATATAGCAACAGAGATTTGGGAAGCAAGTCAGATTCTTTTATATGATTCATTCAGTCTATCCGATGATATAGCAACGGTAATATCCCGTATTCGCAATTTACAAGATTCATTGGGTTTGTCTGATGATATCATAACTGATATTATAGCGCCGAATAGTTATCTTCGCAATTTACAAGATTCATTGGGTTTGTCTGATGATATCATAACTGATATTATAGCGCCGAATAGTTATCTTCGCAATTTACAAGATTCATTGGGTTTGTCTGATGATATCATAACTATTTACCTTCGCAATTTACAGGATTCATTTAGTCTATCCGACGAGATGACAACATTTTATATTCATAATTTCTCTGATAATATATTATTATCAGATACAATAAACAGTTCAATACTGTAGGAAAAAAAATGAATAAAAAAAACAAGAGTTCATTAAAGCAACAACTCCTGAGGTTGCTAACAAAAAAATCTTCAGGAAATTCTATTGGGATTCGGGGCAGATACCGATATTCAATCAAGAAAAAAGATGGAACAATTGAAAAAGAGAATTGGATTACAAATACTATTGGAGAAGACTTGAAGTCAGCTATAAATGGTAGTTTTTCAAATCCCGGAGATTGTGCATTAAACAATCTTTTCACAGCCCAAGCAAAACCTCCTACCACAGGAAAAGATGGTATAATTTTGAAAGAGACTGCTGGCGACTGGTCAAGTATGATAACAACATCTGGAACAACATCCGGTACATCAACAAAATTTACAGGAACTTATGTGGCTGGTGGAGCTATAACTTTCACAGATGCAAAACTTGGGTTTAATTGGGGAGCTGGTGATTTTCAAGTACCATATGCTACTCCAACATCGTGGACAAGCAAAACTTTAGCGAATGGTGAGACGTTGACTGTGGAATGGGAAATAACAGTAGGTTAGGAAAATAATGCTTACAGATTACACAAAAATTCCATTTGGTTATGGAAATGTTAGAATTGAGTTTGACGATGCTATATTGCTTTTCAAGGTTTCTCAAGATAAGAATCAATGGTATAAGGAAATTCCAGTTTTTGATTATTTTGTCAATTTGGACGTTGAGGTGGTGAAGGAGATAATTGGTTATCATTTTGAGTTTAATCTGGATTTAATTGATAGTAATTTAGAAAATCAAGACAATATAATAAATTTCTGGCATTACTATAACATAAATACAAATTCAGATAAGCATTTTAAAATTTATCCAGTTTACAGCCCCAGTTTGATGCAGTTACCCTGGCATAGTAAAATGGAATTTATTGTTCTTTTGAAGGACAGAGGTTTATCCAATCTTCTTGATAAAAAACGCAACGGAGAAATATTACATTTAGAGATGGAGACCAAAATAATGATTCCTGCCGAACAATATGATACGGTAGTTTATAGAGATAGAAAAGGAGATTGGGGCATAGTAGGATTAAGTGGGGGGAAAATAGGAAGTTGGTATAATACGATAGCTAATTCAACAGATGGATTTAAGACTCCATCTTATTCTTAAGGAGAAAACATGAATATAAGTATTCCGATAGAAAGCATAAGTGATATAATTGCTGTTAGATTAACGGTGCTTGATAGAGATTTAACAAATTTGAACCCCAATGCAGTAGTAAACAATGTCTATATTGCCATACTTGAGGCAATTCATTGTGGAATGGCGATATTTGTAGCTGGCACAACAAAACCCGTAGCTCTTAATGAACCTAATCTTGTTGATATTCCCCAAAGTGGTATCCCAACGGCAAATTATAAGATAGAAACCACAGAAGACGATATTGCGGGAGCACATACTTGGGATGAGCAAACAGAAGTGGCGGATAACGTCATTTTCAATACGGATATTGTCGACGTATTTGCAGAATATTTGCCGCTTGCTGGTAGTGTGATGACAGGGGCATTAACATTGTCGGGCAATCCAACACTTGCTAATCATGCAGCAAATAAGACATATGCGGATCTGAAAGTATCCTCAGTCGCCGGAGCAGGTGCGATTGAGTCCTCAGAGGGTACAACTCCTGAGATCACAATAAAAGATGCCACGACAGCGGTCAAAGGAGCAGTTCAGCTTGAAGATTCGGTTATATCTGAGTCAATAGTCAAAGCGGCAACTCCAAACTCCGTGAAAACCGCCTATGACAAAGCTGCGGGGGTGGTGAGTGGACATAGTGACATTACTTCTGTCGGAGCGGAAATTGAGGCAGCCGTCACACATAAAGATGGTGATGGCTCAGACCATGCAGATGTTGCCACAAATACAGCAGCAAGGCACGCTCAAAACACAGATACAGTTCTCGATAGCGGTGGATTGAATGAAGTCTCTGCTGCTCAAGCAAAGGTGGCACATACACATAGTCAAGATGGCGATATTCATTTAAGCTCTGTGCAAAAAACCGATCTCACAGATGGGAATGTAAGTGCTGCTCATTATCACGATACAGACAGAGCACGTGCAAACCATACCGGAATACAGGTAATGGCAACAATAAGTGACGCTGGTAATTTAGCAATCAAAGACTCGGTTGATTTGTCAGGAGCGGAGGTAACGAATAAGACCGCAGATAATATTGCTGAATCTGCAAGCAGAAAATGGGCTGGTGAATCCGGTGCAGACATAACCGCAAATCATGCACCGCAAGCACATAGAGAATCACATGGATATGCAGGTAGCGATCCGATAGGTTTTGATGAACTTCCCGAAGGTACAATTTACAGAAAGTTCCTTGCAACTGAAAGGGCAACACTTGCATTAATTGCTGATGTGAAGAACAATCTTACTTCAACTGACACAGACAAGCCGCTTTCCGCTTTACAGGGTAAAACACTCAAAGATTTATTTGATTCAATCACTCAGAATATTGAAGATTGGATTTGTGGCACAGAGGCTCAGGAGAGGAGGCGCTTTATTGATTTGAATATGTACATGACTTATGAAACCACAATTTACTATCAAGCAGGTGGATATTTTCTCGTAGAATATTTCTTTAAAAATGATGCTGGATTTCCTACTGGAATGACAGCTCCGAGTGTGTGGATAACTGCTGATTTAGAGACAGCTGGATATGACGTTGAAACGATATCAACTGCTCAGAGCTTGCTTTCAATTCCAAAACCCGATTATGATTATGATGATCTTTATTCAGACGGTGAAGCAAACAAGGCAACAATAGTATATCATATCAAATATGTAAATGCCCTATATGAGACGGCATTTTCGCAAAATGAGGTGTTGAGCAGTTTTCTTCCACCACCCAGTACTTTGACCGTGAGTGAAACAGTTGAAGAATTATTGACCGGGACTTACTCAGCCACATTTGCAAGTGACATCGGTGGACAGCTTGCTGCCAATGCTGTGTTCGGATCGAAGGTGGCATCACAATTATCGAGAATAATTAAAACGACCACCGATCCCACTTTTACACCCGATTTTATCGGTCAAATGTGTGTAAATACCACTGATAGTAAAATATGGTTCGCATATGGTACGGGTGCAGGTGAATGGGCATACGGAGGAACAAAGGTATAACATGATTGGCAATTTTGAAGATTACAGAAAAGCAATCTCAGGTCAGGACTTTAGATACTTAGAGCCGGAAGTACCTCCCGGTGGATACATGGTACTGGACAAGCTCCCACATGAAAACGCCACGGCTGCACTTGAAAACAATTTACTTCTTAATAGAATTACTAAAGGGAGCATTGTCAATATCTTTGAGGAAGGATTCTACTACCTCGCAGAATATGATAATAAATTAAATTGGCTGGATTTCCCCTTCATATACCCGGATAAGCAGCTCGATTTCTATAATACCAACCAATCGGTTGGGTTTAAAATAAAAATAACAGATAGTAAATTTTCCATCATGGATGGTTCTGATGATTCCGCAATGCAGTGGAATGCAGAACGAATTACAATATTTCCAACCCTAACCGATCCAGATGCAGTTGCAGGTGGAATGTACTATGATGGAAGCAATTATAAATTAGGATTCTTAATAGAATAATTAAAATGTCTCAATATGAGACGAAGGAGTAGATATGGCATTAGTATGGAAACAAGCAATCACCACAATGGATTTTGGTGGTGACATCTTAATCACAGACATTGCAGACAATGACGTTCTTGCATGGGACACTGCCAGTTCAAAATGGATTAACCAATCGATTGCTGAAATTGCCGACGCAGTAGTAATAGCATCTCCAACAGATGGAGACCTTGCATACTATAGCACCGATACGTGGGTAGGACAATCACTTTCAGAGCTTGATATTGTCACGGCAGCAGAGGCACTTACAGATGGTAAAGTTGTCACTGGAGCTGGTGAAGGAAAAATTCTTGAAACAGGAACGCTTGCATGGGATGAAGCAACCTTTAAACTCAGTGGAATGAAGTTAATTGACATAACCCTACTTACAGAAGAGCCCGCAGCAAATTCGGGACAAATATATTATCTCGATGATAGTATCAATCCTGCATCATTTTGGGTTTGTATTAACGATAATATAGGTGTATAATATAGAATAACCCAGCAATAAATTCGTCTATATGACGAGAAGGAGTATGTATGCCTAAGATAGTACCTTACGCAGGTAATGAAATCCTTACAGCTAAGGATATGGAACTCATTTTGTTTGTAATTCAGAACTCCACGCTTCCGTTTTCGTATCAAGCACAGGTTTCTGTAACATATCAGAAGGTACAGAAGCTGTATGAAAGTATAAAAAAGACCGATGACGTACCGGCACTAAGTTTCGCAAAGGAGATCATAGATGACACAAAAAACCCACGCAGGAGATAAGTCGCCTAAAAAAGATATTGAGTTTATTGCAGAAAATAAGAGTCCATTCGTCCAAAAGGAGCTGGATTTCATAAAACGAGCATTTGAAAAGACAACCTATATTGGCAAGGACGTTCTGCTTATATATTCGCTTTCTTGTGTGATTGGCAATTCATTCAAAACCTTCTCGAAGGTTGACATCCACTTGCTCAAGCAGGTTTTGGATAAGACTACTATACTGTGTGCCGATATGGCATTTGTGGCTGGTATCATCGGTAAGATGGAGAAGCTGATAACTACCCCGAAAGTGAAGTGATCACATGGCATTAGTATGGAAGAAGGCACTAACTACTGCGGAAGATTCCGACTATAAGAATAGCAATGTAGTTGTAGCCGATATTTCGGATTTTGTCTCTGAGGTGAACTCTGCACTTGCGAGTCAGGTCACAACCGAACTGGTCAAGGCAGTTGATGCAGACGGGCTTCGTCTTGAAGACGATGGTGGGAATGGGATATTCGTCAAGGATGGCGGCAACGTCGGCATCGGAACGACGAGTCCTGATTATGATTTAGAAGTTGTTGGGAGTTTTAGAGCAGACGCTTTTAGGACAGATGAAACAGCTCATACAGTTTTCGTTGGAGATGACGCAGGAGGAACAGGAACATTTTCTGTAGCAATCGGAGAACACGCAGGTCAAGGAAATACAGTAGGCTATCAAACAGTTTTAGGTTATGCTGCAGGTTATTCAAACTCAGGAGCCAGTCAAACAGCCATGGGTCATGCTGCAGGTCAATCAAACTCAGGAGACCATCAAACAACCACAGGTC
>Ga0208648_1001224_pt1 | contig 21856 bp, 20 predicted proteins | sample AntAceMetag02UKL_FD_184772 | JGI IMG/M metagenome (GOLD analysis project Ga0208648, IMG submission 184772) | Saline lake microbial communities from Ace Lake, Antarctica - Antarctic Ace Lake Metagenome 02UKL (SPAdes) (version 2) | ecosystem: Environmental > Aquatic > Non-marine Saline and...
TTTAATGCCTTCCGGTCGCTCCTTGGGATGGCCGGGGGCACGACCGCGCCGACCAGGGCGGGGTTATATTCGGGAGAATGGCAGCATCCTACATGTTGTGGGTATGGGCGTTAAGCGGATAGGCACGGAATAAACCATGGAAATGCTGTTAAACTCACTTTTCGATAGGTCAGGATCGGACAATGGGTGATTTCAAGCTGCATGAAAGACTGGAAGCCGACAGTCATCTTGTGTCCAAATTGGGCCTTTGCCAACTACGCCTGCTCAATGACCGGCGTTGGCCATGGTTCCTGTTGGTGCCGCAGCGCAACGACATTTCAGAGATGCATCAGCTCACACCGCTGGATCAGACCCTGCTGACCTTCGAAATGAATGAGACAGCACGCGCCTTGCAGCAGGTGACCCAATGCACAAAAATCAATATTGGCGCCCTTGGAAACATTGTGCGGCAATTGCATGTCCATGTGATTGCCAGGAATGAGGGTGATGCGGCCTGGCCAGGCCCTGTCTGGGGGTTTGGCAAAGCCGAGCCATATGATATCAAGGGCGCGAAAGCGCTGATGTCAGCGATCGCCAAGGAACTTTAGGAACCTGCAAACGTGACAATTTTTGATGCCATTGGCCACGGCCATGAGCCGAGCAGCCGTGTGGCTTTTTCCGGAAACCGCCTGGACCGCAGGTCTGAACAGCGCCATGATGACAGCCTTACCGAGGCGCTGGCATCGCCCAAAATGCGGGCTTTTGCCATGCAGGGCGGACGAGCTTTGCTGAAGAAACACGGCGAGGAATTTGCACCTTTGCACAGCGCTGAAGAGCTAGATCACCTTAAGCCCGATATGGAAAACGCCATCTTGCTGGGCTTTTCCGATGACGAATCCCCGCGCATAGCCGTACCGGTCCATCTCGATCTGGAAACCTTGCCCGATAACATCAAGGCCGTCGACCACCGATCCATCTATATGCAGGGTCTGTTGAAAGACAGCCTGCTGGGTGAGCTTGCACAGGGCGCCAGCCTGCTTGCCTGGGCCAGTTCTCACCGCCATTGCGGACGATGCGGCGAAAAAACCATAGCCCGGGCCGGCGGCTACCGCAGAGAATGTCCCGCCTGCAAGCAGCAGCTTTTTCCGCGCACCGATCCGGTCGTCATCATGCTCTCCATTGATCTGGAAAATGACCGCTGCCTGTTGGGGCGCAGCCCGCATTTCCCTCAGGGCATGTATTCCTGCCTTGCAGGATTCCTGGAGCCGGGTGAAACCATGGAAGATGCGGTGCGCCGCGAAACCCTGGAAGAATCAGCCATCCGCGTCGGTCGGGTGCGCTATCATGCCAGTCAGCCTTGGCCGATGCCGCATACATTGATGATCGGCTGTTATTGCGAAGCCACCAGCACGGACATCAAGATAGACACCAACGAACTGGAAGATTGCCGCTGGTTTACCCGGCCCGAGGCCGAGGCCATGCTGAACCGGAACGTCAAGGGCAATGGACATTCCACCCCGCCGCCCGGCGCCATAGCCCACCATCTGATTCGGGACTGGCTCGAAAGCACCGATTGAGGTTCTGCACGGCGGGGAACTAAGTCCCCGACCGCTTATCCTCGATCGCATCCCACAGAAGCGCGGCAATGTCTGCTCCGCCAAATTTCTTGACTTCGCGAATGCCCGTCGGTGAGGTCACATTGATTTCAGTCATGTAATCGCCAATCACATCAATGCCGACCAGCAGAAACCCGCGCTCCTTGAGCGAGGGACCGATGCGCGCGCAGATGTCGCGTTCACGGTCCGTCAGGCCGACGGCCTCGGCCCGCCCGCCAGCATGCATGTTTGACCGCGCATCGGTTTCTGCCGGCACACGATTGATCGCACCGACAGGCGCACCGTCAACCAGGATGATGCGCTTGTCGCCGCTGCGCACGGCCGGCAGATAGCGTTGGGCGATCAAGGGCTCACGGAACATCTGCCCGAACATCTCCAGAAGGGAAGACAGGTTCTTGTCGTCACTGCGAAGATGAAAGACACCGGCGCCACCGGCGCCATAAAGCGGCTTGAGGATGATGTCGCCCATATCGGCGCGAAACGCCTTGATTTCCTCAGGGTCAGAGGTGATCAGCGTGTCCGGCATCAGATCTGCAAATTCGGTGACAAATATTTTTTCCGGTGAATTGCGCACCCAGGCCGGATCGTTGACCACCAGGGTTTTGGGATGAATGCGTTCAAGCAAATGGGTCGAGGTGATATAGGCCATGTCGAATGGCGGGTCCTGACGCAGCAGGACGACATCCATCTGTTCCAGATTTATCCGCTCCTGAGGTCCCAACGTGTAGTGGTCGCCCGACACATCACGCAGGGTCATCGGTTCGACCCGGGCAATCACCTGACCATTGCGCAACGACAATTGCGACGGCGTGTAATGAAACAGCTGGTGCCCACGCCTTTGTGCCTCCAGGCACATTGCAAAGCTCGAATCACCCTCAATCTGAATTGTTGAGACATGGTCCATCTGGACCGCGACATTCATTTGTTTTGCCATATCATTTTTCCATCTGCACAGGCCGCAGCCCGCTGGTTCGTCCTCCACACATAAAGTCGAAACATATAAATGCAACCATTGATGAAATGACGGGCCGATTCTGCGGCCTGATGGCATCAAGAGACAGGCCGCAAAGCGGCGATAAGGAGGTCGGTCTTGATCCGAACTCAAGAGCGAAGCAAGAGGCGCTCCTGCCGCTGGCTTTGACCTGACGAATTTGACCGTTTTTCCCGGATCAAATGGTTTCAAATGGCGTTGAAACGCACTAGATAGATGCATGTCAAAAAGTGTAGCTGGCCCCGAAATAGAGAAGCTGATTCAACTCCTGGCGCGTGTGCCGGGACTTGGACCGCGTTCTGCGCGCAGAGCAGCCCTGCAACTGATCAAGAAGAAGCAGCAATTGCTCGGTCCTCTGGCTGAGGCCATGTCTGTTGCATTCGACAAGGTGCAGATATGCAGCCAATGCGGCAATGTCGATACGCTCAACCCCTGTACGATCTGCAGCGATCCACGCCGCGACAACGCCGTGATCATTGTGGTCGAAGATGTGGCGGATCTCTGGGCCCTGGAACGCGCAGCGGCGCTGAATTGCTGCTACCATGTCCTTGGCGGCACATTGTCGCCGCTTGACGGCGTTGGACCCGATGACCTGAACATCAGGCCATTGGTCGACAGGGCATCAGCCGGTGGCATCAAGGAAATCATCATTGCGGTCAATGCGACCGTCGAAGGGCAGACAACGGCCCATTACATCACCGACCAGCTCGAAGGCCTGGACATTTCGATCACCCGGCTCGCCCACGGCGTGCCCGTCGGCGGTGAACTGGACTATCTGGATGAAGGCACGCTGACAGCCGCCCTGCGTTCGCGCACACGGCTGTAAAGCCTGGAGCCTATCGCTCCAGCCGCGAGCGAAAGGGATGGGCCTTGTAGGCACCCAATATGCTGACCTGCGTGGAAAAAAACCGCAGTTCCTCCAGCGCCAGGGCAACATTGGCATCATCGGGATGGCCTTCGATATCGGCATAGAACTGGGTCGCCGTGAATTTGCCCCCGAGCTGATAGCTTTCCAACTTTGTCATATTGACTCCATTGGTCGCAAAGCCGCCCATTGCCTTGTAGAGAGCGGCGGGCATGTTGCGTACATTGAATACGAAGGTCGTCACGATCAGATCATCGCGATTGTCGCGCACGGCCAATTGTTCCCGGGGAGACAAAACGACAAAGCGGGTCACATTTGTTTCGGAATCCTCGACATTTTCCTCGATAATATCCAGTCCGTAGAGTTCGGCGGCAAGACGCGGTGCAAAGGCCGCCATGCTGGGGTCTGCCGTCTCGGCGACGAACCGCGCAGCGCCTGCCGTATCGCCGGCAACGACAGGCTGCCAACCCCGTTCCCGCACGATATTACGACACTGGCCCAGCGCATGGATGTGGCTGTGTACGGTCTTGATATCAGCCTCGGTGGCGCCGGGCACGACCATGAGCTGAAAATGGATCGGCATGAAATATTCGCCGACAATATGCAGGCGTGATTCGGGCAGCAGGTGATGAATGTCGGCCACGCGTCCGGCAATGGTGTTTTCAATGGGAATCATCGCCAGATCCGCTTCACCGCTTTGAACAGCATTGAATGCGTCCTCGAATGTACGGCAGGGAAGCGGCTCCATCTGGGCAAACATGTCACGACAAGCCATATCGGAATTCGCGCCGGTCTCGCCCTGAAAGGCGATCTTCTTTTTGTCATGTGCCATGTGGGGATCCAATGTTACGGTCTTGCGGATTTCAGTGAAAATTGAAGTCAGGATGCCAACATTTTGCGCGCCTGCTCCAAATCGGCGGGAGTATCAACACCCAGTGGTATTGAGTCAACGATGGCAACGTCAATGCGCATGCCTGCTTCCAAAGCGCGCAATTGCTCCAGCTTTTCCCTTTTTTCCAATGGCGATGGACCCAGGCTGACAAACCGAGACAAAGCGTCGCGGCGATAGGCATATAATCCGATGTGATGATACAGCGGTCCGTCTCCATAGGGTGCGGTGGCACGCGTAAAATAGAGCGCCCGCAAGCGATTTTCAGCCAGCGGCGAGCCGACAACCTTGACCACATGAGGATTGGTTTTGTCTTCCTCATCGGTTATTTCGACCGCCAGAGTGGCTATGTCCGTCTGCGGCATTTGCAGGGCCTGCAGAGCGGCGCGAACGGTTTTTGCCTCGATGGTCGGCAGATCACCCTGCACATTGACCACTATTTCCACGTCTCCCTGTGGGTCAAGCAATTGAAGTGCTTCATAAATTCGGTCTGAGCCCGATTGGTGGTCGGCGCCGGTCATGATCGCCTCGAAGCCATGAGCCTGCACGGTTTTGAGAACCTCATGGCTGTCGGTTGCCACAACGACCCTTCCAAGGTCGGCTTCCTGCGCCCGTTTTGCCACCTGCACCACCATCGGCAATCCGGCGATATCGGCAAGCACTTTGCCCGGCAGACGGGTGGATGCCATGCGGGCAGGAATGAGAACCAGATTTGAACGAACAGCCATGGATGATTCCAAATGGGAGCCCGCGAAATCAAAGACTCTCTGGACTCGTTATAAACAGTGTTGCAACAGCCAAGCAAAAGACATAGGTTCCGCGCGAAATCAAGAACTATGACCGGTTCCGGGATGAACCGGCTGGACCAAGGAGCCCGTGAGAATGAACTCCTCGAACTTTAACGCAATGGCCGGTGCGCTTCTTGCCGTGGTTTTCGTTGTGATGACTGTTTCCATTGCGTCTGACGCAATCTTCCATTCGGCTGCGCCGGAAACGGAAGGCTATGCGCTCGAAGCCGGGGACGGCACTGCGCCAGCGGTAACGGCTGACAGCTCGGATGGCATCGAACCGATTGCACCGCTGCTGGCCAGCGCCGACATCGACAATGGCATCAAGGCTTTCAAGAAATGTGCCGCCTGTCATACGGCAGAAGAGGGCGGCGCCAACAAGGTCGGCCCGAATCTCTGGAACATCGTCAACCGCACGGTCGCAACCGCACCTGACTTTGGATATTCGACAGCCATGACGGAATATGCAGATGGCGGCGCCAACAGCTGGACCTATGCCCATCTGAACGGATTTCTGGCAGCGCCGAAGAAATTCATCAAGGGAACGGCCATGGGCTTTGCCGGGTTGAAAAAGACCGAGGATCGCGCCGATATCATTGCCTATCTGCGCTCGCTGTCAGCCAGCCCTGCGCCATTGCCTGCTGACGAAGCGCCCGAAGCTGCGGCTGTAACGGATGCGACAGCCACTTCAGATACGGACGCTGATTCGGGCACAGATACGGGCGCCGAAGCAGAAACTGCGCCTGCCGCCACAACAGAATAATCCGAACGGATTGCACTGTTCAAAAAGCCGGGCCTGTCCCGGCTTTTTTATTGTTATGATTTTCTGTGGTCTTCCTGCCTGTTATTTGTCACATTTGCCCCTATTGTATTTCTCTGGGTGATACATTGGTGATTTGCCCAACCGGCAAGCTGCACTGGTGACTCGCGCATTCAGTCGGCGCAATCAGGAGGTAATTTGTGACGATTCGTTCCGTGTTCAAATCCGATTCATCCAGGGTGACTCTTGTCATCGGTTTGCTGGCCGCTTTGGCCTTCTCCCTTGGGCCTCAGGCTATGCTGTCTCAGGCATCGGCCGACGACAACATGCATTGGCAAAACGGTGCGTCACTGATCGGCAGCCCGAAATACAAATCCGGATTTACCCGTTTCGACTACGTCAATGCGGATGCGCCCAAGGGCGGCCGAATCAATCTGTCGGCGGGGGGCTCATTCGATACGCTTAACCCGGTGCTGGCAAAGGGTGAATTGGCCGAGGGCCTGGGGCTTGTCTTCGAAACATTGATGACGCCTGCACAGGACGAGATATCAACCGAATACGGACTGCTTGCCGAAAGCATCAGCTATCCGGATGATTATTCCTCGGTCAGCTACCGCCTTCGGCCGGAAGCGCGATGGCATGATGGACAGCCCGTCACCGTGGAAGATGTCATCTGGAGTTTCCAGCAGGCCGTGGCGCTCGATCCAAAGCGCCAGTTTTATTACCAGCACGTCACAGAGGCAAAAAAGACCGGCGAAAGAGAAGTGACGTTCAGCTTTGACCAGACCAACAATCGCGAGCTGCCGCAGATTGTCGGCCAGCTGATGATCCTGCCGAAACACTGGTGGGAAGCCAAGGATGAAAAGGGCAGGCAACGCTCGATCGAATCCACCGCCATAGAACCGCCGATGGGATCAGGTCCCTATCGCATCGAGGCCGTTTCCCCGGGATCTACAGTGCTCTTCAAGCGTGTCGACACCTATTGGGGACAACAGATACCGGTCAATATCGGCAGTCATAACTTTGATGAGATCCACTATAGCTATTACGCAGACCGCAATGTCGAGTTCGAGGCCTTCAAGGCTGGGGAAACAGATTTCTGGATCGAAAATGCGGCGCGGCGCTGGGCCAAGGACTATGTTTTCCCCGCCGTGCGCGACGGCCGCGTGGTGCGCGAGGAACTGGCCAATCCCTATCGCTCCTCAGGTGTTCTTGTCGGCTTCGTTCCCAATCTGCGGCGGAGTAAATTCCAGGATATGCGGGTGCGAAAGGCGCTGAATCTGGCTTTTGATTTCGAGGAACTCAACCGCACCATCTTTTTCGACCAGTATCAACGCGTAGACAGTTTTTTCTACGGCAGTGAGCTGGCTTCCAGCGGATTGCCGCAGGGGCGGGTTCTGGAAATTCTGGAGGCCGTACGCGACAAGATTCCGGCAGAGGTATTTACAACACCCTATCAGAACCCGGTCGGCGGGGATCCGCAAAAGCAGAGAAGCAATCTGGGCAAAGCCGTTCGCCTGTTCAAGGAGGCGGGCTACGAGATTCGCAAGGGCGTCATGGTCAATGCGCAGACCGGCGATCCGTTTACATTCGAAATATTGCTCAATGGTCCTACCATCGAGCGGGTCGCCCTGCCCTATGTGGAAAGCCTGAAGAAAATCGGCGTGGACGCGACAGTCCGCTCTGTTGACCAGGCCCAATATACCAACCGGGAACGCAACCGCGACTTTGATGTCATTTACGCCGGCTGGGCTCAGTCCATGTCACCGGGCAACGAGCAGTTTGAATATTGGGGCTCACAATCGGCGGCGCGCGAAGGCTCGGCCAATTACGGCGGTATCGCTGATGAGGCCGTGGATATGCTTGTCAAACAGGTAGTCTTTGCCAGCGACAGGGAAGAACTTGTTGCCGCCACAGAAGCCCTTGATCGTGTCTTGCTGGCCAACCAATTCGTCATTCCAAGTTATACAAGCCGGGTGGCGCGAATCGCCTATTCCAGCCGCCTGGTTCACCCCGATCCATTGCCGGAATACGGCATCGGCTTTCCGACAATCTGGTGGTCAAAGGACGCGGCAAACTAGATGGCAGTGCAGGGCAAAACTGCAAAAGCGGCAAATTTTACGCGTCGCGGGTTTCTCGAAGCCGCCGCAACCACTGCCATGCTGCTTGCCGTGCCGGCACGATTGGCCTTTGCCGGCAATCCCGCCAATGTCAAACGCCATGGGATTTCGGCATTCGGTGATCTGAAATATGCCGCTGATTTCACCCACTTCGATTATGTCGATCCACAGGCGCCAAAGGGCGGCAGCTTTTCGTTTCAGCCGCCCAACTGGTTCTTCAATCAGAATGTGCAGACCTTTAACACGCTCAATACCTTCATATTGCGCGGCGATGCTCCGCCACGAATGGAATTGTGTTTTGACCGTCTGATGCTGCGCGCCATGGATGAACCGGACGCCATCTATTGCCATCTGGCACAATGGGTCGAGATGTCACAGGATCGCAATATCTGGCGTTTCGGACTGCGCCCCGAGGCCCGCTTCCATGATGGCTCGCCTGTCACCGCCCATGACGTGGTTTTCAGCTATCTGACGCTGAGAGACGAAGGTCATCCCAATCTCGCCACCACGCTCAATGAATTGAGCGATGCCTTGGTGATCGACGCGCAAACGGTTGAACTGCGGTTTTCGGGCAAACAATCTGCCCAGGCCGTTCTGGCTGCAGCCAATATTCCCGTGCTGTCGCGTGCCTATTACAGCGAAAACCCCTTTGATGCGGGATCCCTGGATATTCCGCTGTCATCGGGTCCCTATCGGCCCGGCAAGCTGGAGCCGGGCAAATTCATCGATTTCCAGCGGGTGGAGACCTATTGGGGACGCGATCTGCCGACGGTGCGTGGCCTGTATAATTTTGACAGGATCCGGATCGAATTTTTTGCCGAACGCCAGGCGGGCTTTGAAGCCTTCAAGAAGGGTGATGTTCACTTCCGGCAGGAATTCACCTCCAAGACATGGGCCACGGAATATAATTTTCCCTCGATCAATGATGGAAGGGTTGTGAAGAGGACCTTTGCTTCGGAAAAGCGCCCGATATTGCAGGCCTGGGCGCTCAACCAGAGGCGAAAGAAATTCAAGAGTGCGCTTGTTCGCCGGGCCATCAACCTGTGTTTCGATTTCGACTGGACGAACAACAAGATCTTCTACAATGCCTATACAAGATCGCAATCGCTGTTCGAGACGTCGCAATTCGTGGCTACGGGAATGCCCGATGACCTGGAGCTGGCTTTGCTCGAACCGTTGCGCGACAGGATACCCGAGGCAGCCTTTGGCATGCCGGTCATGCAGCCCGTGTCCGACGGATCGGGCCGCGACCGGCGCCTGTTGCGCGAGGCGGTTGAATTGCTGGACGAGGCTGGCTGGACCCGCGAAGGCACGGTGCTGAAAAAGGATGGCGAACGGCTTTCCATCGAGATTCTGATTCGCTCTCCGGTGTTTGAACGTGTTCTGTCGGGATTTGTCGAGAACATGCGCCGTATCGGCATTGATGCGTCCATACGCCTTGTCGATCCGGCACAATTTCAATCCAGACTGGACGATTATGATTTTGACATGGTGGGATTTGCCCTGTCGCTGGCAGCAACACCGAATGCAGAAAGCCTGCAATCGGTGTTTTCACCGCGTTACGCCAACCAACCCGGTTCCTATAATCTTTCAGGTGCGGACGCGCCGGTCTTTGACGACTTGCTCAATTATGTGAAGCAGGCAACCAGCCGGGAGGACCTTGTCGTTGCCATGCGGGTTCTTGATCGTGTGGTACGCGCACGACAGGACTGGATACCCAACTGGTATTCGGCTAATCACAGGGCAGCCTATTGGGACATGTTCGGATTCGTTGAACCCAAGCCCGACTATGAATGGCCGGTGGAAACATTGTGGTGGTTTGATCCAGTGAAGGCGGAAAAAATTGGAAAGAGCCAGTAAGCGCTTGCAGGAGTACATGAACTAATGGGCGCCTATATTCTCAGGCGGTTGCTTTTGATGATCCCGACCATTGTCGGAATCATGGGCATATCCTTTCTGGTCATCCAGTTTGCCCCTGGCGGGCCGATCGAACAGGTGATCTCGGAACTCACCGGCCAGGGCAATTCGGCAACAGAACGGATATCGGGCGGTGGTGATTTTCAGAGCCAGCCGGTGGGCAGCGATGATTTCTCGTCCAAATACCGCGGCGCACAGGGACTTGATCCGGAATTTATTGCAAAGCTTGAAAAACAATTCGGCTTCGACAAACCGGCGGCCGAACGGTTCTTGCTGATGATGTGGAATTATATCCGTTTCGATTTTGGCGAGAGCTACTTCCGCGATGTTTCCGTGCTTGATCTGATCATCGAAAAAATGCCGGTTTCGATTTCCCTCGGCATCTGGATTCTGCTCATCTCCTACATCATTTCCGTACCGCTCGGCATCAAGAAGGCGGTCTCGGACGGCTCTCGATTTGATATCTGGACCTCAGGCGTCATCATCATCGCCTATGCCGTACCGGGGTTTCTGTTCGGCATCATGCTGATTGTCATGTTCGCCGGTGGCTCGTTTTTCGACTGGTTTCCCTTGCGGGGCCTGGTCTCCGACAATTTTGCCGACCTGTCCTGGTGGGAAAAAATTCTGGACTATTTCTGGCACCTGACGCTGCCGCTGATCTCGCTTGCACTGGCCGCCTTTGCGACAACCACCCTTCTGACCAAGAATTCATTCATTGATGAAATCCGCAAACAATATGTGACGACGGCACGGGCCAAGGGACTGAACGAGCGACAGGTGCTCTACGGACACGTGTTTCGCAATGCCATGCTGATCATCATTGCCGGTTTTCCCGCCGCTTTCATCACTGCATTCTTTTCGGGTTCACTGTTGATCGAAACCATCTTCTCGCTTGATGGGTTGGGACGCCTTGGTTTCGAGTCGGTCGTAAAAAGGGATTATCCGGTCGTGTTCGGCACATTGTTCATTTTTTCGCTGATGGGGCTTGTCGTCAGCCTGATTTCAGACCTCGTCTACACCTGGGTTGATCCGCGCATCGACTTCGAGCGCCGGGATGTCTGAGATGAAACCGGCAACAGATTCACCAGGCATGGCATCCGACGAGGCCCGCGGCTTTTTTTCACCGACGGCAAAGCGCCGCTGGCAAAACTTCAAGGCCAATCGCCGCGGGTATTGGTCCTTCTGGATCTTTCTGGTCATTTTCGGCCTCTCCCTGTGCGCCGAACTGGTGGCCAATGACCGCCCGATCATGGCTTTCTACAAGGGCGAATTGCTGGTGCCAGTCCTTGTCGATTATCCGGAAGAACAATTTGGCGGATTTCTGGCGCGCACCGACTATCGCGATCCCTTCATCTATGAGGAAATCGAGGCCAATGGCTGGATGCTCTGGCCACCCATCCGCTATTCCTACCGTACTGCGAATTCCTATATTCCAACCTCGGCTCCGACAGCGCCCTTCTGGACCATGACGGTTGAGGAACGCTGTGCCGCCTATCCGCAAGGCGCCGACGATCCCAGTTGCATCATCGGAAACATGAACTGGCTGGGGACCGATGATCAGGCGCGCGATGTCATGGCGCGGATGATTTACGGGTTTCGAATTTCCGTGCTGTTCGGACTGGTGCTGACATCGCTGTCGGCTGTGGTTGGCGTTTCCATGGGTGCGGTGCAAGGCTATTTTGGTGGCTGGACCGACCTGTTGTTCCAGCGGATGATCGAAATATGGTCATCCATGCCGGTTCTCTACATCCTTCTCATCATCGCAGCCATTCTGCCGCCGGGCTTCTGGATTCTGCTGTCCATCATGCTGCTCTTTTCCTGGGTTTCCTTTGTCGGTATCGTCCGGGCTGAATTCCTGCGGGCCCGCAATTTTGAATATGTCAATGCGGCCCGGGCGCTGGGCGTCGGCAATGCAACCATTATTTACCGGCACCTGCTGCCCAACGCCATGGTGGCCACGCTGACCTTCCTGCCATTCATTCTCTCCGGTTCGATCACCACACTGACGTCCCTGGATTTTCTCGGCTTTGGCTTGCCTCCCGGCTCGCCATCACTGGGAGAACTGATTGCCCAGGGCAAACGCAACCTGCAGGCCCCGTGGCTGGGAATGACCGCCTTTTTCGTCATTTCGATCATGCTGTCCCTGCTGATCTTTGTGGGTGAAGCAACCCGCGATGCCTTTGACCCGCGAAAGACGTTCCGATGACCGGCCCGCTGATTTCCATACGCGACCTGTCGGTTGCCTTTCATCAGGGCGGCCAGCAGACACTGGCTGTCAACAAGGCCTCCCTCGATATCAACCGGGGCGAGACCGTCGCACTTGTCGGCGAATCGGGCTCCGGCAAATCGGTGCTGGCGCTTTCGATACTGCAATTGTTGCCTTATCCGGCAGCCAGCCATCCCAGCGGAACGATCACCTTCAAGGGACAGGACCTGCTGAGCGCCAGTGATGGTGACTTGCGGCGGGTGCGCGGCAATGATGTGACGATGATCTTTCAGGAGCCGATGACATCGCTCAATCCGCTGCACTCGGTGGAAAAACAGATCAGCGAAATTCTGGGGTTGCATCAGGGATTGTTTGACCGCGCCGCCCGTCAACGGACAATTGAACTGCTTGATCAGGTCGGCATTCGCGACCCAGAAAAGCGCCTGGCCTCCTATCCGCACGAATTGTCCGGCGGCCAGCGCCAGCGTGTGATGATTGCCATGGCTCTGGCCAATCGGCCTGAGCTGCTGATCGCCGATGAACCGACGACCGCACTGGATGTCACCATACAGGCGCAGATTCTCGAACTGTTGGAGACGCTGAAATCCGACCACGGCATGTCCATGCTGTTCATCACCCATGATCTGGGCATCGTACGGCGGTTTGCCGATCGGGTCTGCGTGATGACCCATGGTCAAATCGTCGAATCCGGCCCGACGAAGGAAATCTTTGAAAACCCGCAACACGACTATACAAAACACCTGCTGGCTGCCGAGCCGAGCGGCGAGCCTCCAAAATCCGACGATACGGCCCCCGTTGTCATCGAGGGCAAACAGATCAAGGTCTGGTTCCCGGTCAAGACCGGATTTCTGCGCCGTACAACCGACTATATAAAGGCAGTCGACGGTATCGACCTGACACTGCGGGCCGGACAGACATTGGGCATTGTCGGTGAATCAGGTTCGGGCAAAACCACGCTTGGTCTGGCTTTGACACGGTTGATTGGATCGAAGGGCAAGATCGCTTTTGTCGGCCGGGATATCGACACCTATTCCTTTTCCGCCATGAAGCCGCTGCGCAATGAGATGCAGGTGGTGTTCCAGGATCCCTTCGGTTCGCTTTCACCGCGCATGTCGATCGCCGAAATTGTCGCCGAGGGTTTGAAAATTCATGAACCGGGGCTCAGCCGGGCAGAGCGCGATCACAAGATTTCAAGTGCGCTGGAAGAAGTCGGTCTGGATGCCGCGACACGCTGGCGTTATCCGCATGAATTCTCCGGAGGCCAGCGCCAAAGGGTGGCAATTGCCCGGGCGATGGTTCTCAATCCGCGTTTTGTCATGTTGGACGAGCCCACATCGGCGCTCGACATGAGCGTGCAGGCCCAGGTTGTCGACCTGTTGCGCAAATTGCAACGCGATCACAATCTTGCCTATCTGTTCATCAGCCACGATCTCAAGGTCGTGCGTGCGCTGGCAAATGATGTCATTGTCATGCGCCTTGGCAAAGTCGTGGAAAAGGGTTCGGCCGAGCAGATATTCAACGCTCCAGAGCACGAATATACCAAGGCACTGATGGCCGCTGCCTTCGATCTCACCGTTGCACCGATGGGTGTGGTCAACCAATAAAGCTAATTTTCTTGGGCTTCAGCCTTCGCCGGGTCGGCGCACACTGGTGGGCAATCCATAAAGATGGGCAATGCGTCCGATGGCCTCGGCCAGCGGCTCCCGCGTGACCAGCATCGTGTGACCGTTGGCATGGAGGATTGTCTGCCGATCTTCAACGATCGCCACATGCCCCTGCCAGAAAACCAGATCGCCGCGTTGCAGGCAGGTGAAGTCGGGGGTATTTGCCGGTCCCGTATCGACCGGACGGCCGAGTGAAGCCTCCTGCATGTTCGCATCACGCGGCGCCACCTGTCCGCACATCATCATGGAAAGCTGGACAAGGGCCGAACAGTCCAGGCCCAGGCCGGACCGCCCTCCCCACAGATAGGGCGTCTGCAGAAACAGCGCCGCCACATCGACGTAATCGGCAGCAAGCATTGATACCGGCTGAAGGTGTCCGGCAATGATGGCTGTCCCGTCCGCAAGAAGAGAATAGTGCGTGCCTCTGGTCACTTGCGTCCCGGTAATGGTCACCCGACTGCCCATTGAGCAGGCATAGCGCAACGGGCTGCGCAGATCGGCTTCACCATAGATAAAGCTGCGTGGCGCGGATACCACGTGGGTTGCAGCAACGACTGGATCGGCAAGCTGATGCGTTGGAACATAGCCGACATAGTGGTCCGCATCCAGTTGCACCCAACTCCAGCCTTCGGCTTCATCAAACACACGCACAGTCTCGCCCAGCAGGGCCTGGGTATCAATGGCCGCTGCTGCGGAGGGTTGTGCGTGCAGGTTGACGACAGGCCCGCAGACCACGGCTTTACGGCCTTCGACATAACGCTCCGCCGTAACCCGGCCACGAAGTGCGCTGTCGGCCAGATCCGCCCTGTAGGCGTTGACCCTGCTGTCTGGTTTGCCTGTCACAGCGCAAGCTCCCTGCCTTCTTTGATGATGATATCGCCCAGTTTTTCCAGGTAGAGCGCGCCGCCAACCGTGCGCTGTATGATGACATTGCGCCGGTCCCGATCATCGCGTATCCGGCGCACGAGACCCAGGGCGCCCATGGAATCAAGTGCTCTTGTGACAACCGGTTTTGTCACGCCAAGCGTCGCGGCAAGCCCGCGCACCGTATGGGGCGGTGGCACCAGATAAATATGCAGCAACAGGCTCAGCTGCCGCAATGTCAGGTCAGGCGCCTCCGATTGAACCAGCCTGAGCATGGCGCTGTGCCAAAGGTGCAAGGCTTCAGATGGCCTCAAATTTACCGTCATCTTTACCCGCAGACCTGTTTAAACGCATGGATTGTTTCGCTACCGTATCATTATTGCTGAAATAGGTCAAAACAGACCCATGCGTTCCCCAGGTCCTGTTGCTACGGGCGCGGGTAGCGATTGCGTAGAAGTTGATACAGGGCGCGAATGGCCTGCGCTTCACCACCCACGGGCGATTCGGGTTTGTCCTTCGGGTTCCAGCCAAAAATATCAAAATGCACCCATTCACCGGCCTTGCGAACAAAGCGGTTGAGGAAGAGGGCTGCAATAATCGATCCGGCCATGCCGCCTGCCGGTGCGTTGTTGATGTCGGCAATCGGCGAGTTCAGGTTTTTATCGTAGGGCCCGTAGAGCGGCATGCGCCATAGCGGATCGAAGGACTGCCGACCGACGGCCTCCAGATCTGCCGCAAGGGCATCAGCATGACAGTAAAAGGGCGAGATATCGGTTCCCAGTGCCACCCGGGCAGCCCCCGTGAGTGTTGCCATATCGATCAGAAATTGTGGTTCTTCTTCGTCTGCGTAGGAAAGCGCATCCGCCAGAACCAGCCGCCCTTCGGCGTCGGTATTGCCGATTTCAACGGTCAGTCCCTTGCGACTTGTCAGGATGTCACCGGGCCTGAAGGCATTGCCGGCGATGGAATTCTCCACGGCAGGAATCAGAACCCGCAGGCGCACGCCAAGACCTGCATCCATGATCATCAGGGCAAGGCCAAGCACATTGGCGGCGCCGCCCATGTCCTTTTTCATCAGCAACATATTGGCCGCCGGCTTGATGTCCAAGCCACCGGTGTCAAAACACACACCCTTGCCAACCAGCGTCACCTTCGGTGCATCCTTTGGTCCCCATTGCATGTCGAGCAGACGCGGTGCTACGGCGCTGGCCCGTCCGACCGCATGGATCATCGGGAAATTGCTGGTCAGCAGGTCATCGCCCTCGATCGTCGTGACCGAGGCGGAATATCGGGTCGCAAGGGCCCGCATGGCCTGCTCCAGATCGTCCGGCCCCATATTGTTGACGGGCGTATTGATCAGATCCCGGGCCATGAAACAGCCATCGACCAGGCGCTCCAGTTCGTGCCTGTCAACCTGTTCGGGACAGGCAAGTTTTGGCAGGGCTTTTTCGGATTTCCTGTAGCGATCAAACCGATAGCTGCCGAGACCAAACCCCAGAGCCATCAGCATTGCCTGATCTGCAGCATTCTCGAGGCTCCAATTGCCCTGGGGAAGTTTCCTTGCCAGGGTTCCGGTAACAAATGGCATCTCCACACCATTCGAACCGGTTCCAAACACGGCACCGACAAGCGACCCATCTGCCCCCGGCAAAAGTTGCAATTCTCCTGCTGCGGCCTTGAAACCTGTCTGCCTTATCCATCTTTCCACCTGAGGATTGTCATGGGGCTGCTCCAGGTCCGCCTTGCCCATCAGATAGACAGGCAAAGGTGCGTTGGTTTCTTCGGCGGTTTTTTCAGCGAAACAAGACGTTGTCATGGGGCACCTTGGGCGTGTGCGTTAACGATCCGTTAGGGTTAACGCAATATTGATAAAAGGGCGGTTCACTTGAAACTAGAGCATTATGCACCGCAGTGGAATCACCCGGCACAAGAATGTTCGCAGTTGCTGGCAAGCACCGCGCAAATTGAATTGATGTGGGCCAATTGAGACAGGATCGCCAGTATGGGCAAATCAGATTTCAGATCCTCGCATAAAGCGCGGCTGTCCAGAACCGTTTGTACCTTTGCGCTTATCACCCTGCTGGCAGGCTGCGCCAATGTCGGCAAGATGCAGACCGGATCCATTGCAAGAGATGGCAAAGCCGTCTCGGAAATGAATGCCTCGGAACTTTCAATGGCCGAGCGCAAATATGCCTCTGCCTACAAGGCCAATCCCAAGGACAAGGCCGTCGGCATCAATTTTGCCACCTTGCTGCGGATGACGGGGCGTGATGATCAGGCTCTTGCCGTCATGCAGCAGGTCGCCATACACCATCCGACCGACCGCGATGTTCTGGCCAGTTATGGCAAGGCCCAGGCTGCCGCAGGCCAATTTGAAAATGCGCTGCAAACCGTTCAGCGGGCGCAAACACCAGACCAGCCTGATTGGAAACTTCTGTCCGCCGAAGGCGCCATCCTCGACCAGCTTGGCCGTTCGAAAGAATCACGCCAGATGTATCGAAAGGCTCTGGATATCAATCCCAATGAGCCATCAATCCTTTCAAATCTGGGCATGTCCTACGTGTTGAGCGGCGATTTGCGCACCGCTGAAACCTATTTGAAAAAAGCCGTTGCGATGCCGGGGGCAGATAGCCGTGTACGGCAGAACCTTGCGCTCGTTGTCGGCCTGCAGGGCCGTTTCGAAGAGGCCGAGCATATCGCCAAGGCCGAATTGTCCAAAGATCAGGCGGAGGCAAATGTCGCCTATCTGCGCTCCATGCTGGCGCAACAAAACGCCTGGGCCAAGCTCAATGACAAGAAGAGTTGAAGCAACTTTCAGTACCCAGTGACCGGCACCCAGTGACCGGCCAGACCTGCTGAAAACGGCAGGAACGCAATCGGTTGCATAATCCTCTGTAGAACCAGCGACGACCCTATCGGCTATGCAATATTTGCGGGGTTAGGATAGGCTATACGCGCATATTGATTTTCATTGCCCACTCTGCTGTTGCTCCAGTGAGCCGATCCGCCGGCAAAAGGTTCAAGAGCACCCCTTCCGCCACGCTCGAGACATCCACACTACGATGATATCCAGATTCGCTCTATGGCTGGTCCAGGAGAACCAGTGCTGCGGGTCCAAGAATAACACCGAAGATGACCGGCAGGAAGAACAGGATCATGGGAACTGTCAATTTCGGCGGAAGCGCTGCGGCTTTGGCTTCCGCCTCGTTCATGCGCGCGTCGCGACTTTCCTGCGCCAGCACCCGAAGCGCCTGGGCGATGGGCGTGCCGTAACGTTCCGCCTGGTTCAATGCCTGGCAGACCGACTTCACGGTATCAAGACCGGTACGTTCACCTAAATTCTCAAACGCCTTGCGGCGCTCAGACAGATAGGAAAGCTCGGCATTTGTCAGTATCAGTTCTTCGGCAAGGGCCGTCGACTGACTGGCCACTTCGTCGGCAACGCGGCGGAATGCCGCTTCGATCGAAACACCGGACTCGACACAGATCAACATCAGATCAAGGGCATCTGGCCAGGCGGTTCTTATCGACGCCTGGCGTTTTTTGGCGCTGTTTGAAACAAAAATATTCGGGGCGTAAAACCCAAGATAAGCCGCACCCAGGCACACCAGAACCCGGACCATCATCGGTTTGTCTTCCAGCACGCCAAGACCAAAGATATAGAATATTGCTACGGCAAGAAACAGGAAAGGCAATGCAAAACGCGCCATCAGGAAGATGTTCAAGGCGTTTTGTGTCCGATAACCCCCGACACTCAGTTTGCTGATTGTTTTGCTGTCCACCAGGGCTTCGCGCAGATTCAGGCGCTCGACCACCTGTCGAATGGACGTGTTGTTTCCGTGGCGCAGGCTCCCGCGCGAGTTGGCTTCGGCATTCATCCGGGCGCGTTCACGGGTGCGGATCGCATCGCGCTCAATCGACACGGATTTCATGCGGGCCTTCATGTTGTCCCGATCAAAGATCGGCATGATGAAGGTCACCATGGTGGCAAAGACGGCGATCGCGACCAGAGCCGCGACAATATTCTGTGGGTTTGTCAGTGTCTCTATCATGATGTGTTCACTTCAGCATTCGACATCTGAGCAGGAAGGCCTGATCAGATGTCGAAATTGACCATTTTTTTCATAACCAACACGCCCATGCCCATCCAGATCAGAGAGGCGCCGAGAATGATATTTCCACGCGGGTCGGTAAAGAGCGTGATGATATAATCAGGCGTTGTCAGGTAAACCAGAATCACAATGGCAAATGGCAAGGCTCCGATAATGGCTGCCGACGCTTTGGCTTCCATCGACATGGCCTTGATTTTGCCTTTCATCTTCCTTCGTTCCCTCAGCACGCGCGACAGATTTCCCAACGCTTCAGACAGGTTTCCCCCGGCTTGCGACTGAATGGTTATGACAATCGCAAAAAAGTTTGTTTCCGATACCGGAATATTCTGATGCAAACGCGTGCAGGCTTCGGGAATAGACAGCCCCATCTGCTGCGCCTCCACAATCCTGCGAAATTCCGAACGCAGAGGCTCCTGTGAATCGGTGGCAATCAGCCGGAGTGCATCATTGACGGGCAATCCGGATTTGATCGACCTGACCATGACGTCCAGAGCATTGGGAAACTCCTCCATAAATGCCTTGAAACGCCTTTTGCGCGCAAAGGAAAGAATCCAGCGCGGAACGCCAAGACCCGCGATCACAACCATGCCAGCGGCAATGTAAATGGGTGCGCCCATGACGAGACTGACCAGGCTAAAAAGCAGACCCGCAACCAGGCTACCCATATAGAATTGTGGGACGCTGATGCTCCATCCCGCTTGCTGTAGCGCGATTTTGAGCGGCGGCGAGGAATGATTGGCTTTACTTTTCTGTTTTGCATCCAGGTCTTTGAGCGATTCCTGGACCGACTTCTTTCGCTTCGTCGCCTCATTGACCCTGTCACGGGCCGCCTTGACGACATTTCCATCGGTTTCGGCAACCTTGACCCGGTTGAACCGGGCGTCGGTTTTTTTCTGAACCTCAATGGATGGAAACAACACGGCATAGGCCAGTGCACCTGCAGAAACCGCTGCAAGCAGGATAATCATCAGCACTGTCGTATCTATTCCAAACATTTTTACTGCTTCCATTCTCTCTTGGAGAAAACCTGCTGTCTATCAGACGACCGTACTTTCCAAGTTATCCAGTGCCTCGGCCAGGCGCTTTTCCTCGCCGAAATAACGGGCGCGATCCCAGAAGTGCGGTCTGCCAATGCCGGTCGAGCAATGGCGTCCGATTATCTTTCCATTTGCATCCTCGCCCTCATATTCAAAGGTCATAAGATCCTGCGTTATGATGATATCACCCTCCATGCCGATGACTTCTGTTATATGGGTGATGCGCCGCGAGCCATCGCGCAAACGGGTTGCCTGGACAATGACGTCAACTGAGCCGCTGATGATTTCCCGTACCGTTTTTGCCGGCAGGGAAAATCCGCCCATGGCAATCATCGATTCCATACGGCTGAGACATTCGCGCGGAGAGTTGGAGTGGATCGTGCCCATTGAGCCGTCATGACCGGTATTCATTGCCTGAAGCAGATCGAAAACTTCCGGCCCACGCACCTCACCGACAACAATACGTTCGGGGCGCATACGCAGGCAGTTCTTGACAAGCTCGCGCATGGTGACTTCACCCTCGCCCTCAATATTGGGCGGCCGCGTTTCCAGTCGCACCACATGCGGCTGCTGCAACTGCAGTTCGGCCGAATCTTCACAGGTGATGATACGTTCATCTTCATCGATATAGCGCGTCAGACAATTGAGCAAAGTTGTCTTACCCGAGCCGGTACCGCCGGAAATGACGACATTGCAGCGAACGCGGCCGATGATCTGCAAAATGATTGCACCTGCCGCTGTGATCGAACCGAAATTGACAAGTTGATCGAGTGTCAGCTTGTCTTTCTTGAACTTTCTGATGGTCAGAACAGTACCGTCAATTGCCAGCGGCGGCGCAATCACATTGACGCGCGATCCGTCCGGCAGGCGGGCGTCGCATATCGGACTGGATTCATCAACACGCCTGCCAACCTGACTGACGATGCGCTGACAGATCGATATAAGCTGGGATTCATCACGGAATCGAATATCGGATTCCACCACCTTGCCATTCACTTCAATGAAGGTACTGCCCGCACCATTGATCATGATGTCGGAAATATCATCGCGGGCAAGCAGAGGTTCCAGTGGACCATAGCCCAGAACATCATTGCAAATGTCTTCAAGCAGTTCCTCCTGCTCGGATATCGACATGGCAAAGTTCTTGATCGTGATGATGTCATTGACAATATCACGGATTTCCTCACGAGCGCTCTCGATGTCCAGTTTCGACAACTGGGACAGGTCGATCGTGTCAATGAGTGCTGTAAACACCTGGCTCTTGGTGGTGTAATAGCTTTCAGACTTCTTCGAAGTGCGCCGTTTTTTCTCTGGTCGATCGCCCCCTGGAGCTATTGGAGTATTTGTGGAGACAGCCGGAGCCGCAGCCGCTTTTGCGGATTTTTCTTCCAACGCCGGCGCAAGGGGTGGCGTGGGCGCCAATGTGTTCCCCGCCTTGCCGAATCCGTGCTTTCCGCGATTGCCAAACATTTTCTACCTCTGAACCCTGCTGTAGAGATCCAATTTTAAAGCTTGCTTCAGCCAATTCCTCATTTGCGCGCCAGTAAGGACCGCAAACCGGAAAGGCCGGATTTTTTCCGTCCTTTGACCTCCACTCTGCCAGTCAGCACGTGGGCGAGCTGAGCAAATGTTTCCGCAACTGGAGCCTTTGCATCGGTCTCGGCGATCATGCGCCCGCTGTTTGATGCGGTGCCGAACAACAGAGCGTCAAAGGGAATGATTGCCGATGCTTCGATGCCGAGCGGTTCACAAAAATCGGCAACCGCAATCTCAGGACGCTTGGGCATACCAACCTGATTGAGCACGAGGCGTGCCATCTTGTCGTTGGGGCGCAATTTGGCCAATGTATCGATAAGGTTTTTTGTGTTGCGCAAATTCGCCAGATCAGGCGCTGCCACCATGAACCGCCCCGGAATTGTCGGAGGCTATTTGGTTTAAGTTATGCTGCCATGGCTGGTTCGTCCAGCATGGCGTAGTAGCGTTGTTCGGCTTCAACTGGCGGAATGTTTCCGATGGGTTCCAGCAGG
>Ga0208648_1001225_pt1 | contig 21855 bp, 20 predicted proteins | sample AntAceMetag02UKL_FD_184772 | JGI IMG/M metagenome (GOLD analysis project Ga0208648, IMG submission 184772) | Saline lake microbial communities from Ace Lake, Antarctica - Antarctic Ace Lake Metagenome 02UKL (SPAdes) (version 2) | ecosystem: Environmental > Aquatic > Non-marine Saline and...
ATCCTAATTTAGATATTGAGAGAATTAAAGAAATTGCTGATAAGGTAAAAGTTATTTTAGTTTTGCATGGGGGTTCCGGAATAAAAGAAGAAGATGTTAAGAAAGCTATCTCGTCAGGTATGTCAGTGGTACATATTAGTACAGAATTGAGAAGAGCTTATAGTTTAGGTGTTCAAAATTTAAACGAAGATTTCTTTGCAAGTCATCCTGATGAAGTGACTCCCTATAAGATTATGGCTTCAGTGGTTGTTAGGGTTCAGGAGGTGATCAAGAGGAATTTGGAGCTGTTTATAGGTTAAATCAAAATTATATAAAAAGAGTGAGTCTAGTTAAAATTCCCGGAATTTTGGGGTGATTATGTTGAAATTGTATAAAAAAATGGGTGAGACTCCTTTAGAGTGTTTGGGGAGGTTGCAGGCAGATAATCCTAAATATGAGGACGTTAAATTGACCTATGCTGGTCGGTTGGATCCCATGGCTGAAGGTGAATTGTTGGTGTTGGTTGGAGAGGAATGTAAAGATAAGGATAAATATCTTGGTTTGGACAAGGAGTATGAATTTGAGGTGTTATTTGGTTTTGAAACTGACACCTATGATATTTTAGGTTTACTTAGAGAGTCTGCATATTCGGTAGGTGGGGTTCAGGCTTTTGAAGTTGGTAGAGAGGACTATGATGTGGGAAGACACCAAGGAAAGATGGAAAGGTTTTTAGAAAGTATCAAAGGGAAGCAGATGCAAAAATATCCAGCTTTTTCTTCTAAAACTATTGAAGGGAAACCAATGTTTGAATTGGCAAAGGTAGGGAAGTTAGAAGGAAAAGAGATTCCAAAAAGAGAGATTGAAATTTATGAAGCTGATTTTATTAAAAGTTATTGGATAACCGGAAGTGATTTGAAAACTGATGTTTTGAAAAGAATTTTGTTGGTAAAGGGAGATTTTCGGCAGGATGAAATTTTGGAAAAATGGGAAAACGCTCTGGTGGGAAAAAACAAAGAACAGTTTTTGGTTTCTAGGTTGAAGATTAAATGTTCCAGTGGAACCTATGTGAGAGGGTTAGTTAATTCCTTGTCCGAAAGGTTAAGTTATCCAGCTTTGGCTCTTAAAATCAAGCGATTGAAGATTTTTGATTAGATTGCTAAAGGTTGTTTCTTGTGGTATTTTGAAATTAGAAGTGAGTTCTTAAATATAAATAAAAATTATAAAAGGAGGGATAAAGATTATGAAAATCTTTGGGAATGAGTCCTTAATGAACAAAGACTATAAAAAAGGAGAAAGAATCATGCCCATGAAATTGGAAGATGTGACTCTGGAAATGATCGAAAGAGTATTCTGGCTGGGGGCTTGTAGGGGTTACGCGAGTGAGAAGCCTGCTAAAAAGACTTTTTTCCCGTTGTTGCCAGGATGGAAGGGTTTTGATTTTCAGTATGGCAGGTTCGTGTATCGAGATACCTATACAGTGTTTCCTCTTAATGACTCATCAAGTGGTTCTACGACCATTTGGTTTGATCAAACTCCAGTTTGGACAATGAGTTATGGAGGGTGTTACAAGAAAAAAGCTATTCCGTTTCTCAAGCTGGCTTTGCTTTCAGCTATTGAAAAAAAGGTATTCCTGGGTGGGCCGGGGAGAATGTTATTTTGTTGATAAAAATTATCCCAGTTTTTACTACCACAATCAACCACATACTGATCTGGGTTTCGTGGAATTTTCAGGGAGAGAAGAAATTCTCTATGATGGAGGTCCCACTAACCAGCTTCATGAAAATCTCGGATATCAATGGTATCAGGGAATGACAATGATTGATTTCTGAAGATGAACATCCGTCCAAACAGAAACCGTCCGGTTTTTATTTGGGCGGTTTTTTTTGTGAGCGGGGTATAAAAAAAGAGGGACGGCAAAGCCGTCCCTCTTTTTTTTAGTCTTTAAGTTCTATTTACAGAAATGGAACTAAATAATTTGATTGACTAACAGTTTCTATTAAGTCACTAGCAGCTAACATTACCATGAAAATTACTATGACGATAGCAATAGTAGCTAACAATCTTTGATCTTTTTTCCAGTTAATTTTTTGCCAGATGTTTGGTAGAGCAACAATAGCAAAAATGCTGATTGTGAAAGGTATTAGCAAAGAAATAACATAGATAGCACCCCAGGCAATATTTACCATTGGGATTAGGGTTGTGGAGGTTGTAAATGTTTTAAAAATAAAAGCAATTGCCACGAAAACGTTATTTAAGTAAGCAATAGCAAAGTAGAAAAACAAGAACAAATAACTGGTCGTTAGTATAGAATACCACGAAGAATTAAAGTAAAATTGTTTTAAAGTTTGATTTTTAACTGTATCTTCCATAATTTTTTATAGTTTAATAAATTACTCCCAAAACGATAATAAGCAACATTATATAACAAATTTTAGAAAAAGCAAGGGTTTGAGAAAGGGGATTTTATTGCCGAAAATCGATCTTAGTAATAAGAAAAACGCTCAAACAGACACAGGTTTCTGTTGAGCGGTGGTTTATTGTTTCGGCTTTGTGTCTAGGTTGAGCAATGAAATAAAGCTACCTTTCGTGTCGAGGAGGACAAAATTAGGTATTATGGTTGTGTCTGCCCTCCATCCTTTGTTAAAAGGGAGAAAGATTAGTTGATCGCCGTCTTTGGCGATGTAACCTTTTTGGCCATAGTCGGCAGTTTCGAATTGACCGATTACTTCAACAACTTGTTTTTCATCTTTTATTTTATTTTCCCAAAATGGGTTAAGTGGAAAAACACAAACGAACAAAAGTATAATAATAATTAACCATGAAATAAAGCGATTTTCCATTTTCTCTCTCCTTAGTTAAGTTTTTTAAAAGGACTAACATTAACACTACTATTTATTATGTAACATTATAAAAATATACTGTCAAGACTTGGAAAGGCATTGTGCTACAAAAACCTCTAATTTCTTAGTTAATTTCTTTAAAATATGTTAAAATCGGTCTTAATGAACATCAGAAAGATAAGAAACTTCTCAATTATTGCCCATATTGATCATGGTAAGTCGACTTTGGCTGATCGTATGCTTGAAGTGACTAATACTATCGAAAAAAGAAAGATGAAGGCTCAATTGTTGGATACCATGGAGTTAGAAAGAGAGCGTGGGATTACCATCAAGATGCAACCGGTGCGGATGGAATACAAAGGGTATATTTTAAATTTAATTGACACCCCTGGACATATTGATTTTTCCTATGAAGTTTCTAGGGCTTTGCGAGCAGTGGAAGGTTCGGTTTTGTTAGTGGACGCTACTCAAGGGGTCCAGGCTCAAACTTTGACAACTCTTAATATGGCGAGGGATTTGAAGATTCCGATTATTCCAGTTTTATCAAAAGTTGATTCACCTTTGGCTAGGGTGGAAGAAGTAAAAGAAGAAGTAGCGAAATTGTTGGGTTGTGAATTGGATGAAATTTACGAAACTTCAGGTAAGACTGGTCAGGGAGTTCCAGAGCTTCTTGATGGGATTTTAGAAAAAGTCTTGGAACCTACAGTAGAATACGAGGATAATTTTAGAGCTTTAGTGTTTGATTTCAAATATTCAACTCATCGTGGAATTATTGTTTATATTCGGGTGTTGGATGGTGAGATTTCTAAAAATACTCAGTTAGTGTTTCGGGGAGCTAAAGAGAAGTTTAATTCTTTGGAAGTAGGAATTTTTTCTCCCGACGAGGTTTCTAAGGAAATTTTAAAAGCTGGTGAGATTGGCTATATTGTAACTGGAATTAAAAAACCAGGTGTAGCTTCTGTGGGTGACACCATAACTTTGTCTAAAAGCGATTTACCTGTGTTAGGAGGTTATCAAAAACCAAAACCAGTAGTGTGGGCTTCTATTTATCCCGAAGATTCAGATGATTTTAATACTTTACGTTTATCTTTAGGAAAATTACAATTGTCTGATGCGTCTTTTACTCATGATGAAGAATCTTCTGGGTCTTTGGGTCGTGGTTTTCGTTGTGGATTTTTAGGGATGCTTCACTTGGAAATTATTACGGAGAGGTTAAGAAGGGAATTTGGAATTGAATTAATTGTGACTCACCCAAGTATTTCTTACGAAGTGCATTTTAAGAAGGGCGAAAAAAAGATGATCTTTTCACCTGTCTTTTTTCCAGAACACGGTGAAGAAGAAAAGGTTTTAGAACCTTGGATTTCATTGAATATAATTGTGTCAGCTAAATATTTAGGAAATATAATGCAATTGTTTTATGAACATGAAGCTGAAATGGGTGGTTCGGAAGATTTTGGAGATGGAAGGTTGTCAATTTATGCGGAGATGCCTTTGAGAGAGTTAATGAGAAACTTCTTTGATGATTTGAAGAGCTCTTCTTCTGGTTATGCTTCTTTATCATACGAGATGTTGGATTATCGTTTGGCTGATGTAGTGAGGATGGATGTTTTGGTAGCTGAAGATATTGTTCCAGCTTTTTCTAGAATTGTAGCGAGAAAAAGAATTCAGGAGGAAGCAGAAAAGACTGTTGATAAATTATTTAAAGTTTTGCCTCGGCAAATGTTCGTAACTAAGATTCAAGCTAAGGCTGGTGGGAGGATTATTGCTTCTCAAAAGTTATCTGCCCTTAAGAAGGATGTAACAGGACATCTTTATGGTGGAGATATTACTAGAAAAATGAAGTTGAGAGAGAAACAGAAAAAAGGCAAGAAGAAAATGCTGGCTTCTGGAAGGGTTAATATATCTCAGGATGTATTTTTAAAGATGATGAAAGGCGATTGATTTTTATTTTTGTTATATAGGAACATACATTGCTACCATACTGATTGAGACTAGAATTCCTATTACGATCCAAAAAGTTCGAATCACCTTTTTACCTTTTTTACTAAATAACATATACTTAATATATTATACTTTTAATTATTTTTTTCAATGTCACGTTTAAAAAATAAAAATAAATTTAAAAAGATTTTTTATTCATGGCCTGTTTTTGTTTTGTTGTTGGTAATAGTGTTGCTAGTGGCAAATGGTGTTTGGGGTGTAGGTAAGAGTGAAAGGACTTCTTGTGGGAAAAAAGACTCTTCTGAAGAGAGATATGATAAACTGGAGGATAAGAGCGATAATTTATTGTCTGAAATTGAAAGTTTAAAAACAGAAAAAGGAAGAGAATCCGAGATAAGAGATAAATTTAGAGTGGTTAAAGAAGGTGAACAGTTAGCTATTATCCTAAAATCTGTTGATGATCCAGAATGTGAAGTTGTCGAAGAAAATGATGGAAATCTTTGGAAGAAAATATTAGATTTTTTGCGGGATTAGTTAAGTGGTATAACACGACCTTCCCAAGGTTGAATCAGGAGTTCGATTCTCCTATCTCGCACAGGAATGACAACCGTTAGGTTGGAATGAGTGAGTGAGATAAGAAAAGCCCTTGCGGGCTTTTCGTGGGGAATCGAAAGCTGGAGCCTGCGAAGCCAGTAAACGATTATTCTATCTCGCACAAAAAAAGTTTTTAACCTTTTATTAATTAATAAAAAATATTGTGAAAGAATTTATAAAGAAAAATTTTGTTTTACTTTTAGCTTTTGCGTTACCTGTTGGGTTAGTGGTTGTCGTGGCACTAAGTACTTATTTGCCATCAATGTTTATCTCGACTGATTATAATTTTATTTATGCGCTCTGTGATGAAGTTGATCATTATAATAATTATGGTTGTGAAGAATATCTTAATGAGCATTATGATGTTGTTGATGGTAAGTTGGTTGTATTAGTTTCTCTTTCGACCATGATACCTGAACAGACTAAAGAAAGAGATGCCATAGAATTTAGTTCTAGGATTTTTTTACATGACACGAAAAAAAATGAGAGTCGTGAGATTACTCTAGAAGAGGCTCAGACTTTAACATTGCAAGATCTTTTGACTGCACCAGATGGTGTGACTGTGTCTAGTCATTATGATAATGATATTGACGTTTTTCCATTCTTCAATGGAGGTTCTTCCTATGGTTATTATTTAACTAAAGGTAAGAGTCGAAGCAAGATTAATCTTATTAATTATAATGATCGATATTATTATCGTAATAATTTTCAATTTATTGGATGGACACTGCCAGGAAGAATCTAATTATTTTTTATTAATTAATTTTAAATTTATTTATGAATAAAGATGAATTATTAAATGAACTTTCTTCTAAGATAAAAACAGGGGAGATAGGTCGTGGAGAATTGTTAAATCGATTTGGTTTGGCTTCTGTGCCTGAGAAAAAAAGTGTAAGTGAAATTAGTAAGTCTTCAAATTTTTCTATTACTAAAATTTTATATGTTTTGGGAGCAGTCATTGTTGTTATAGGAATTGTTATTTTTATTGCTCAGATTTGGACAGATATTGGTGCTTTTGGAAGAATTTCAGTGACATTGGGTTTGGGTTTGCTTATAACAGCAATTGGTTCTGTTTTATTGAAGCAATATCCAAGTAATAACGTTATTAGTATTGGTTCGGTCTTTCACACGATTGGAGGATTTTTGATTCCAGGAGGGTCCATGGTTGCTCTTAGTGAGTTGCATGTTGATACTCCGACTTTGATGCCAGTGGCAATTACATTTGGAGCAATCTTTTTGTTTTATTTGTTATTGAACAAAGTTCACAAAAATGCAATTTTGACTTTCTTTGCTATTGCTAACGGGACAGCTTTTATTTATTTACTGACAGAATCAATTATGGATGGTCATTTTTGGCAACATGAAGATTTGTATGCATATTTGACTATGGCCATGGGGATAAGTTATCTTCTATTTGCTCGTGTTTTTCGTAAAGGTTGGAATAAAGGTCTTGTTAGAGTTTTGTCTTTGTTTGGTTCAGCTGGTTTTTTGGGAGCAGCTTTTACTAGAGTTTTTGATTCGTTTGGTTGGCAGATGTTATTTTTCTTGCTTGTGTTTGGAGGAATATTTTTGTCAATTTATATGAAGAGTCGTGTTGTTTTAACTGTTAGTACGTTTTTCCTTTTAATTCATATTGTTTATATTACAAATGAGTATTTTGCAGATTCGTTTGGTTGGCCGATCTCTTTAGTGATTCTTGGATTTATTTTTATTGGTTTAGGATATGCTTCAATTACTATTAATAGAAAATATATAAAGGGTAATGACTCTATTGTTCAAGTATAGTTAAAATTGAAAGCTTCTCTTTAAAATGGTAAAGTAGTTTATTAGTCAATTATTAATTTAATTACAAAAGTAAGAATATGAAAAAAGTAAAAATGTACTCAACTCCAACATGTGGCTATTGTAATATAGCGAAAGATTTCTTTAATGAGAATAATATTCCTGTTGAGGTTTTTGATGTTTCTGTTGATGAAGGAAAAAGACAGGAGTTAGTAGATAAAAGTGGTCAAATGGGTGTGCCAGTTATTGAAATTGGTAGTGATGTAGTAATTGGGTTTGATCAAGCTAAGATTTCAGAATTGTTGGGTTTATAAGTTGATTCACTTGGAGGTTGAACCTCCAAGTTAAAGTCCCCGTAGTTCAGTGGATAGAACAAGACACTCCTAACGTCTAGACGCAAGTTCGATTCTTGCCGGGGACACAAAATTGTTAAATAATTTTGTTTTATTAAAAATTTAGTTGTGATAATATAAATCTATGGATTTAGAAGATAAAAAAATAATAAGAGAAAGTCTTAATGTTGCTAGAGAGAATCAGGAGACTTTAATAAAGATGCGTCGAGGACAGTTTTTTGGAAATATGGCTCGTATATTTTATTGGATAATCATTGTTGGAGCTTCTTTTGGAACTTATTATTTTTTACAACCTTATGTTGATAGTCTTAAGAACTTTTATATGAGTATTTAAAGGGTCTTTAATTTTTGGTAAAATATGATAAGGTTATATAAGTGAAATATGCTGAGGTAGCTCAGTTGGTAGAGCAATCGCTTGAAGAGCGATGGGTCGGCGGTTCAAGTCCGCCCCTCAGCACATATTAAAATCAGCCGAAAGGCTGTTTTTTTAATATGTACTGAGGGAGAAAGCCAACTGCTTGGCTTTCGTGTGGGCTTGAAAGTCGGAAGCATATTTTCCGTAGCGAAGTGGAGGAAAAAGCTGAGACGGGGTCGAGAATACTTTATTTTTTATGAACGAAGTGAAATAAAAAATTTAGTAATTTGTGACCAAGTCCGCCCCTCAGCACAAAGAAAATCCGCAATAAGCGGATTTTTGTATTATAGAAAATTTAATATTTGTAATTCTATTTTAGGAAGAAGAGAATTAGGAAAAAAGTTTTTCAACAACAATTTTAACTTCATTGCCGTCGGCGCTTGAACCGATAGTTTTTATTTCTTTTAGAACAGCTCCTATTAGAATTCCAATTTTTGATTTGTCTTCGATATTTAATTCAATTTTTTTTGTTTTAGCAATTTTTTCGATTTCTTCAACACTCATTGTTTCTGGTAGATATTTTTCTAAAATTTCTAATTCTGATTTTTCTACATCAACTAAATCTTGTCTTCCTCCTTTTTCAAATTGGTTAATTGAATCTTTTCTTTGTTTAACTGCTTTTTTGACTACATTTAGAGCATCACTATCTGATATTTCTTCTTGAGGTTTCTTTTTTTGTGAAATTAACTCATTGGTAAAATTTGATAAGAGGCTCCGAAGAACAGTCATTTTTAGGGTATTTCTTTCTTTCATTGCTTCTTTTAATTCACCATTTATTTTTTCTTTTAACATATTTTTTAAAAATTATAGTATAATACTATTAATATGATAACAAATATAAAAAGTAATTGGTATAGTTTAGAAAAAACTAAATTAGAAAAAGAATTAAATACTGATTTTAAGAAAGGATTAAGCGAAGAAGCTGTTAAAGGTTTACAAAAAAAATATGGGAAAAATGTTTTAGTATCTAGTAAACAAGTTACTTTATGGTCCAAATTATTTAGCCATCTAAAAAGTCCTCTGAATTTTATTTTAATTATCGCTGGTGTGACAGCTCTTATTCTTGGTCAAGTATTAGATGCGATGATTGTGTTTTTAGCAGTTACGATTAATCTTGTGATTGGGATTTTTCAGGAAAATAAAGCAGATTCTGCTTTTGAAAAATTAAATAATGCTCAAAAAAAATATGTAACAGTTATTCGAGAGGGAATTCAAAAGGTTGTTCTATCTGATGAACTAGTTAGAGGTGATGTTGTGGTTTTAACTGCAGGAGAAGGAATTCCGGCTGATCTTAGAATTATTGAGAATAATGATCTATTAATAAACGAAGCTACTCTGACAGGTGAATGGATTGGGGTTTTAAAAAGTATAGAACCTATTCTTGATGAAGAAGTATCTCTAATTAATCAAACTAACTTGGCTTGGATGGGGACTCTTGTTTCATCTGGTTATGGTAAGGGTGTTGTTGTAGAAGTTGGTCAAAGGACACAGTTGGGTGAGATTTCTGAAAACCTATCTGATATTGAGATGAACACACCCTTAAAAAGGAAATTAAATAAGTTAGTACGTTTCTTGACTATTTTGGTTTTGATTTCGGTTGTTTTTATTTTTTTTGCAGGTATTTTTCATGGTGAATCCTATGTCGATATGTTTTTAATTGCAATTGCCGTAGCTATTTCGGTTATACCAGAGGGTTTACCTGTGGCTATGACGTCAGTTTTAGCTGTAAGTATGAAAGAGATTTTAAAGAAAGGTGGTTTGGTTAAAAATTTACTGGCTTCTGAAACTCTAGGTAATGTTTCTATTATTTTAACTGACAAAACCGGAACCATAACTAAAGCAGAAATGAAATTATCACAGATTATTTCTAGGAGTGGTTCTGATGATGACAGGAAAGATATTCTAAAGAGAGCTGTTTTTAGTTCAGACGCTTTTATTGAGAGAGATGAAAAGAGTGAATTAATTATTCATGGTCGTCCTTTAGAGAAAGCTATTCTTTCAGCTGGTTTGGAACAAGGAATTAGTCAGGAGGAGTTGGAAGAAGAAAGTAAGCGTTTGGATCTCTTGTTGTTTTCCTCAGATAATGGTTACGCGTTATCTTTAAATAAATATAAGAATGGAAAGAATAAGGTTTATGTTTCGGGTAGGCCAGAAATTCTTTTAGAAAAATCAAAATTTGTTTTAAGGGATGGAAAAAAGGTCAAGATGACGTCAGGTGATATTAAATATTTTGAAAGACTTTTAGAGGAAAAGACCAATCAAGGGATGCGTTTGACTGCAATTGCTTCGAAAATTGTTTCTTGGGATAAAATATCTGGTGGTAGTATTAATAACTTAGTTTTTTGTGGTTTGTTAGTCTTTATTGATCCGATCCGAGATGATGTTAGAGAATCCTTAAAGCTTTCTAGAGAGTTAGGGGTTAGAACTATAATGTTAACTGGTGATAATCAAGGAACAGCCCGTAAAATAGCTGAGGAAGCTGGTATTATAAAAAAAGGTGGACGTGTTCTTGAAGGTGGTGATACAGAAAACATGAGTGATAAAGAGTTATTCAAGGCTTTAGAGAAAGTTAGTGTTTTTTCTAGAATGAGTCCTTCTCAAAAATTAAGGATTTCAAAAATTCTGAAAGAGCATGGTGAGATTATTGCTATGACTGGGGATGGTATTAATGATGCTCCTGCCTTAAGGAATGCAAATGTGGGTATTGCTGTTGAAAGCGGAACTGATGTGGCTAAAGAGTCTGCTGATATTATTTTATTAGATAATAGTTTTTCTGTAATTATAGCTGCCATAGAGGAGGGTAGGCGAGGAATTGATAATCTGAAAAAAATTACTGCTTATTTATTATCTACGAGTTTCAGTGAAGTTTTTGTTATTGGTGGAGCTTTATTTTTTGGGTTACCTTTGCCAGTATTAGCTTCTCAAATTTTGTGGATAAATATAATTGAGGAAGGTTTAATGAATTTTTCTTTTGTGTTTGAACCGAAGGAAAAATACTTGAAGACAAGGGATAGTTTTTCTGCTAATCAAGAAATATTGACACCTAAAATAAAAAAAATGATTTTAATTATCAGTTTAATAACAGGAGCTTTTCTCACAACTCTCTATTTTGTTTTGACAGCTTTAAATCTACCGCTTGAAGAGATAAGGACTATTATGTTTGTTTCGCTTTCTATTGACTCTTTATTTTTTGCTTTCTCTCTTAAGTCTTTTTACAAACCTCTTTGGAAAATTAATTTATTATCAAATAAGTTTTTGATTATGGCATGGTTGTCTGGAATAGGAATGATTGTTGCTTCTTTTTCAATTCCTTTTTTACAAAAAGTTTTGCACACAATTCCACTTAATTCTTTAGACTTTGCACTTATTCTATTTTTTGGTTTGTTTAATATTTGTTTGATAGAAACTATCAAGTATTTCTTCTTTGAGAAAAGTTCTAAACATGCTTACTAATTTGGTGTATAATAAGGAAATTATATGTTAGATTTAACTTTTATTTTAGTACCGATAATTGCTGTTATTATTTTAAATGCAGTTTTTCTATGGTTTATTTTTCAGAATATCAAGAATAGTCAGAAAAATAATAATGGTCAGGACGATAAAAGTATGTTGCTTTTACAGAATCAGATGAATGAGCTTAATAAAACGCTTGATTTGAAAATGGGAGAATCAGCTAAGTTAATGAGTGAATCGGTTAAAACTCAATTTGGTGAATCTCAGAAACTAATTAGAGATATTACTGGTCAGATGACTGAAATTAAGGAAACTAATAAACAGGTGTTTGGAATGACAGAACAATTACAGAATTTGGAAAAAGTTTTGAATAATCAGAAACAGAGAGGAAATTTAGGTGAGAAAGGATTAGATTTAATTTTAGGAAATATTTTACCGCCGACTGCTTATCAAATGCAATATAGTTTTAAGGATGGTGATATTGTTGATGCTATAATTCACACCAAAGATGGTCTTATCCCTGTGGATGCTAAATTTTCTTTAGATAATTATAATCGGATTATTAACGAAGAGAATGAAATCAAAAAGGTTGAGTTGGAAAAAGATTTTAAGAATGATTTGAAAAAGAGAATTGATGAGACTTCGAAATATATTAAACTAAAAGAAGGGACATTGCCTTTTGCTATTATGTATATACCAGCAGAGGCTATTTATTACGATCTATTAGTTAATGAAGTGGGGACCATAAAAGCTAATACTAAAAGTTTGATTGAATATGCCTATAAGGAGAGAAAAGTTATTATTGTATCACCAACAACTTTTGTGGCTTATTTAAATACAATTTTACAAGGTTTTAGGGCTTTTAAGATTGAGAAGGACGCAGTTGAAATATTAAAAAATGTGGAGAAATTACAAGGACATATTCGAGCTTATGATGTTTATAATACTAAATTAGGGGCTTCGTTATCTACGACAGTTAATCACTACAATACTTCACGTAAAGAGTTAAAAAAAGTTGATAAAGATATTCTTCACATTACAGGTAAGTCCAATGATCTTGATCCTTTATTAATTGAAAAACCAGATGTGGAAGATTAAACCTGTTTGTTAGCAGGTAGATTTGTATATTGGTAAACAGATTTGGTGAAGAGTACTTGTATAAACATAATTAAGCAGTTTAAAGCTTTATTAATTAATTTTTTAGAAAATATGCCTAAGAAAAAAATAGAGAAGGTGGTAAAAAAGTTAGAAAAAAAAGAAAAGTTTATTATTCCATTACACGACAGAGTTTTGGTTAGACCTTTAACGGATGAAGAGTTAGAAAAGAAAACTGATTTTGGTATTATTTTACCAGATACAATGGACGAAGAAAAAATAAAAGATCAGGGTGTTGTGGTGGCAGTTGGTGAAGGAAAATATGATGATGGTAAGTTAAATCCAATGACAGTTAAAGCAGGGGATCGAGTAATGTTTTCTAAATATGGTTTTGATGAAATTACTATTAATGATGAAGATTATTTTATTTTAAAAGAAGATAATATATTAGCAATTATTAAGTAAGTGATAGTAAGATTTGCAAAAAATTAAGAAACAAACTTTTTTGTAGGGAAATAAACACTTAAACCCTCAGAAAAGTTGTTTATTAATTTTCTGCTCTTATTCCGGGTTTTTATAAGAATTAGCAATTATTAAGTAAATAAAAAACAAAAATTTTCAACAAGCTTTCTCCGAACAGAACACAATATTTTTTTCTACCTACGGATTCGAAAAAAATTTGTTCCTTCTCGTCCTCGTTCATAATTTTGAACAAAGCTCAAAATTACTATCTTTGCTCGGGCTCCAAAGTCTGTTTAGAGAAACTTGTTTCAGATTTTTGTAAGAATTAATTATTATTATGACAAAACAAATTATTTTTAATCAACAAGCTAGAGAATCCTTAAAAATGGGGGTTGATAAAGTTGCCAATGCTGTAAAGATAACTCTTGGTCCAAGAGGTAGAAATGTTGTTTTAGAGAAAAGTTATGGTGGACCAACTATTACCAATGATGGGGTAACTATTGCTAAGGATATTTCACTTTCAAATAAATTTGAAAATATGGGAGCGGAAATTATGAAGGAAGTAGCTTCTAAAACAAATGACATTGCTGGTGATGGGACCACTACTTCCATTGTGATTGCTCAAAATTTAATTGAGGAAGGAATGAAAAAAGTTGTGTTGGGTGTAAATGCTATTGGGATAAGGGCTGGTATAGAGAAAGCTTCAGAAGAAGTTGTAAAAGAATTAAAAAATATAGCTAATCCGATTAGTAATAAAGAAGAAATTATGCAAGTTGCTACCATTTCATCTGAATCAGAACAAATTGGTAAAATTATTGCAAATACTATTGATAAAGTTGGAAAAGATGGAGTAGTTACTGTTGAAGAGTCTCAGTCTTTCGGTGTTGAATCAGAAGTTGTAGAAGGAATGGAGTTTGATAAAGGTTATATTTCTCCTTATATGATTACTGATACTGAGAGAATGGAATCAGAATTTAAAGATTCTTTAATTTTGTTGATAGACAAAAAGATTTCATCTATTAAAGAAATCCTACCTTTATTAGAAAAAATGGCAGGAACAGGAAAAAAGGATTTAGTGATTATTGCTGAAGATGTTGATGGGGAAGCTTTAGCTACTTTTGTGGTAAATAAATTAAGAGGATCTTTTAATGTGTTGGCTATTAAGGCACCTGATTACGGAGAAAGAAAAAAAGAAATTCTTGGAGATATTGCAGCGACCGTAGGTGCTAAAGTGGTATCAGAAGATATTGGTTTGAAATTAGAAAAAGTTGGTTTAGAGGTTCTTGGTCAAGCAAATCGAGTAGTGGCTACTAAAGATAAGACTGTTATTGTCGGGGGAAAAGGTAAGAAATCTGAAATTACTAATAGAGTAAATCAATTAAAGAAACAATTAGAATTATCTAGTTCGAAGTTTGATTCTGATAAAATAGAAGAAAGAATTGCAAAACTTTCTGGTGGAGTAGCGGTTATAAAGGTAGGGGCTTCTACTGAATCGGAGATGAAATATTTAAAGTTAAAAATAGAAGATGCTGTTAATGCTACCAAAGCTGCTATCGAAGAAGGAATTATTCCGGGAGGAGGTTCAGCTTTAGTAAAAATAGCTGAAAAAATTAGTCGTAAGAATTTTAAATCAACTCTTAAGAATTTTGATATGGAGTTTCAAGTAGGTTTTAGATTACTTCTTAAAGCTCTAGAAGCTCCTTTAAGACAGATTGCTATTAATGCTGGTAAAGAAGATGGTTTAGTGATCGTCGAAAAAATTAAAAGCGCAAAAGATGGTTCTGGTTATGACGCTAGTCGAGATGAGGTTGTTTCAAATATGATTGCTGAGGGGATTATTGATCCTGTAAAAGTAGCTAGAAGTGGTATTCAGAATGCTGCTTCTTCAGCTGGTATTTTGTTAACTACGGAAGTTGCAATTGCAGATGAACCAAAAGAAGAACCTGAAAAGCAAAATACTATTGATGGTATGGGAGGTGGAATGATGTAAATCTATTTAGATTTATAACTGTGGATAAAAACACTTGACTTTATTTTAGGTTCTGATAATATAGTAATCGTACTTGATTTGTAGCTTGCTATAAATTAAGTACATTGAAAAACATCGCCTTCGGGTGGTGTTTTTCATTTGTACTTATTTAAGTACTTTTCATATTCACAGTTTTTGTTTATTTGGTTGTTTCAATCAAATAAAAAACAAGGTATAATATAAAAAAATGTTAAATAATGAGAGTTATAAAGTCGAAATTGAAATTTTTCAGGGCCCGCTCGATTTACTTTTGCACTTGATTGAAAAAAGAAAGTTGCATATTTCTGATGTATCGTTATTAAAAATTACTGATGATTACATAAGCTATTTAAAGAGATCAGAAGAGTTCTCTATAAAGAATTCAGTTGATTTTGTTTTAACGGCGTCTATTTTGATGTTAATTAAATCAAAGTCTTTATTGCCTACTTTAGATTTAACATTAGAGGAGGAACAAAGTATTGATGAACTTGGAAAACGTTTGAAGGATTATCAAGAGGTTAAAAGGTTGAGTGTTCATGTAAAAGAAAGATTTGGAAAGAAAATAAGTTTTTTTCGTCAACCTGATAAAAATATTGAGCCAGTTTTTACACCTGACGAAAAGATTAAAGAAGAGAATGTCTTTTTAGCAATGAAAAATATTTTAGGCAATTTACCAAAGAAGGTTTTATCACCTAAGGTTTTTGTTGAGAAAGTGGTTTCCTTAGAAAAAATGATTGAAGATTTAACTGAACGGGTAAAAAATTCATTAAGTATGAGTTTTAAAAATTTCTCTGGCATGAAGAAAGATAATTTTACAAAAAAGGACAAAATTAATATAGTGGTTAGTTTTTTGGCTATGTTAGAATTAGTAAAGCAAGGTGCGATAGTTGCCAAGCAAACTTGTCAATTTGGAGATATTGATATGCAAACCCAAGAAATTAATATCCCAGATTATATGTAAAGTATATAATAGGTAAGTTAACCTGTCTAAGTAGAGGTTTAATATGTCAAAAAGTTTAGTAAGAGTTGTAAGTTTGAAAGGGTTATTTTATAAATTTTGTATAAATTTTAATTAAGTTATTTATGTTAACACTAGATTCACAAATTGAAGCCGTTTTATTTCTTAAATCGGAACCCATGCTCAAGAAGGTATTGGCAAAGATTTTGGAAAGGAACGTTGAGGAAATAAACGATGCTTTATTCGTGTTGGAAGAACGGTTAGAAACTAGGGGCATTGTTCTTATATCTAAGGAAGATAAAGTCACTTTAGCTACTTCACCAGAAATGTCTGATTTAATTGAATCAATTAGAAAAGAAGAATTATCAAAAGATTTGGGTAAGGCTGGTCTTGAAACTTTGTCTATAATTTTATACAAAGCTCCTATTACAAGGGTAGAGATTGATTATCTAAGAGGGGTTAATTCAAATTTTATTTTGAGGAATTTACTTATTAGAGGTTTTATTGAAAAAGTTGTAAATCCAGGAGATCAGAGGAGCTATCTTTATAAACCTTCGCTTGACTTATTGTCTTTTTTGGGAGTTTCGAAAGTGGAAGATTTACCTGAATATGTTAGTATTCAAGAAGAAATAAAAGATTTTAATTCTTCAGACATTTTGTTTGAAGAAGATAATCAGAATGTTGATTTAAAGGGAAATATTTAATGACTACAAAAATATGAATCTTGAAATAAAAATTACTAATAAAGAAATAAAAGTTGCCGTAGTTTTAACTTTTTTTTCTATATTAGTTTTTTTGGCATTTAAAACTGTTCTTCTTTTTAACTCACAATATGAAGAAGATTTACTTATTTCTCAAGAAAATAATTCCTTAGCTATTCTTGTTGATAATAAAATTTTTGATGATTTATCTTTGGCAGCTAAATCATATTTTATTTGGGATATTCATGAGGGTAAAAAGTTAGGCGGTTCCAATGAAGAAATGCAATTACCTTTAGCTTCCTTAGCAAAATTAATGACTGTTTTAGTTGCATCAGAATTATCAACAGATGGGACAAAAATTACTATTGAATCAATAGATTTAGAAAGTGAAGGGGATAATGGTTTAATAGCTGGGGAGGAGTGGAAATTTTCTGATATTTTGGATTTTATGTTAATAACTTCTTCTAATGATGGAGCTCAAGCGATGGCTTCAGTTATCGGAGCTTTTAAGGATATACCTGCTGGAGAAACAGAAAGAGATGTTTTTGTGAAAGCCATGAATGACAAAGTTAAGAAATTAGGTATGTCTCAATCTTTCTTTTTAAACGAAACAGGTTTAGATTTAAACGGAACAGTTAGTGGAGCCTATGGGTCATCTAAGGACGTTGCTATATTGGTTGAAAATATTCTTCAAGAATATCCTGATATATTAGAAGCTAGTTCTCATAGTCAAGCTGAGGTTAGTTCTAATCTTTTTACTCACCAAATAAATAATACTAATCAAGTTGTTGAAACTTTGCCAAATGTTGTAGCTTCTAAAACAGGTTTTACTGATTTAGCTGGCGGTAATTTAGCTGTTGTTTTTGATGCAGGAATAAATCATAGGATTGTTGTTTCTGTACTTGGTTCTACAAAAGAAGAAAGATTTAGTGATGTAGAAAAATTAATTTGGGCAACTTTAGAGAAAATTTTTAATGATAACCAAAAAATATGATTTTAAATGTTGTTAAAATATTTGTTCCATGGTTAGTTTCCTTTTTTGCTGGGTTGGCTTTTAGTCCATTTCTTACTCATTTTCTATATAAGTATAAGATGTGGAAGAAAAAGTCAGGGAATGCTGTAGGGTTGGGAGGAGGAGGAACTCCTATTTTCAATAAACTACATAAGGAAAGAGATACTAATACTCCACGTATGGGAGGTTTGGTGATTATATTTAGTGTTTTGTTTACTATCTTTATCTTTTGGGTTATATCTCAGTTTTTTCCATCTGAATTTGCTAAAAAATTAGATTTTATGAGTAGAGGACAGACTTGGTTACCTTTATTTACTTTAGTTGGAGGGGCTTTGGTTGGTTTGTTTGATGATTTCTTGGTTGTATCAGGAAAAGGTAAATATACTGCTGGTGGTTTGTCTTTGAAAGTTAGAATATTTATGGTTTTGTGGATTGGTTTGATAGGAGCTTGTTGGTTTTTCTTTAAATTAGATGTTTCAAGTATAACTATCCCTTTTATTGGTATTTGGGAGCTTGGATTTTTGTTCATACCTTTTTTTATGCTAGTAATGTTATTCCTTTTTTCTAGCGGAATAATAGATGGAATTGATGGTTTATCTGGTGGTGTTTTCGCGACTATTTTTGCAGCTTATACAGGAATTGCTTTTTTTCAAAATCAAATAGATTTAGCTGCATTTTGTGCTGTTATTGTAGGCGGTATTTTAGCTTTTTTGTGGTTTAACATTCCACCTGCTAGATTTTATATGACTGAAACTGGTGTTTTGGGTTTAACTACCACTTTAACAGTTGTTGCTTTTTTAACAGGTGAGGTTGCTGTTCTACCAATAATTGCTTTACCCTTGTTTGCCACAGTTATTTCCAATTTAATTCAGGTATTTTCTAAGAAATTAAGAAATGGAAAAAAGGTCTTTTTAGTTGCTCCTATTCATCATCATTTTGAGGCTATGGGGTGGCCTAGTTATAAGGTAACTATGAGATACTGGGTTATAGGTGTAATTTTTGCTATAATGGGTATGGTTGTAGCTTTAATCAGTTAATCTGTTGATAACTTCTTTGGAAAAAATTGATTTATTGTTTATAATGTCACTTACATATAATTGTGTATTATTATTAATTTAAGTTCTATTTCTTCTTAGGAAAGAATAAAAAAAATAAAATGGACGAACATATAGATTCAGTTAGAGACCAAAAAAATGAATCTTCTATTTTGAAAAGGTTATCTTTTTCTTTAGTGATGATTTTAAGTTTTCTTTTACCAGTTTTTGTTATACCTTCTCAAACTTTTTCATTTTTTGCAGGTAAAAGTGCTGTGTTGTTAGCTATTACTTTTTTACTTTTAACTGCTTGGTTATTAGAGAGATTAAAAAATAAAGATTTTAGTTTCAGTAAAAATTTAGTTATTTTTTCAGCTTTACTGGTTCCTTTTTCTTATCTATTATCTTCGTTATTTTCTGGATCTATAAAGAAGACAATAGTGGGTTTTGGTTTTGGTGTTAATTCTTTCAGTATGATTGCTATTCTATTTTTATTGATGTTTCTTATAGCTCGTTTGTTCGAAACAAAGAAACAGGTTATTTATCTTTATACTGGTTTGTTATTTTCTTCTGTTCTCCTTTTATTTTTCCATACATTACGTCTTATTTTTGGACCTAATTTTATGGCTATGGGGGTATTTAATAGTACTACTTCTAATTTAATAGGAACGTGGAGTGAGCTTGGAATTTTCTTTGGTTTGATTGCCATAATTTCTTTTTTGACCACAGTATTTATGAAGGATAAAAAGGTTATTAACATTATTAGTTATATCACTCTTGTAGTTTCAGTTTTCTTTATTGCACTTGTTAATTCACTTTCTGTTTGGATAATGTTGTCTTTGGTTTTATTGTTTTTTATTGTTTATACGTTGTTAACGAGTAGAACACCGGAAAGAAAAATAAATAAAAAGGCGCTTCCTATGACTTCTTTAATTCTCTTTGCAATTTCTTTGGTATTTATTTTTGCTAACGGTCCGGTTGGGGGAATTCTTTCTTCTAGTTTTAATACTTTTGATTATGAAGTTAGACCAACAATTGGTGGAACCTTTGATATTATTCAACCTACTTTGGCAAATGATCCTATTCTTGGAGCTGGTCCTAATAAATTTGCTAATCAATGGGCTGCTAATAAACCACTTGCCGTTAATAATACTCAATTCTGGGCTACTGATTTTAATTCTGGGTTTAGTTTTATCCTAAGTTCTCTTGTTGAAGTTGGGATTCTTGGTTTTCTTGCTTGGTTATTGTTCTTAGGCATGCTTACTTTTGTTGGTTTCAAGTTATTGAAATTAAATCGCCATAATAAGTTTAATCATTACATTTCTCTATCTGTATTTGTATCAACTGTTTATTTATGGATTTTTTCGTTTATATATGTTCCTGGCTTTGTTATCCTGTCTTTAAGTTTTATCTTTTCTGGCGTTCTATTAGCTTTGTGTTATCAAGACGGTGTTGTAAAGATAAAATCTATTTCTTCTCCCAGAAGTTTAGGGAAAAGTGCTGTTTTGATTGTAGTATCTGTTGCTGTTTTAATTGCTTTTGCTTTTAATGGTTATTTATTTGTTAAGAAAGCTGTAGCTTCTTCTAGAGCTCAGGAAAGTCTTATCGTCCTTAATACAGAAAATGATATAAATAAATCTATAGAATTAATGGTAAGTGCAGCTTCTATGTTTAATGATGATTTATATTATCGTTTGTTATCTGAAATGGATTTACTGTTATTAAATTCTGTAATGAGTCAGGAAGACATTGATCAAGAAACACTTCAAAGTCAGTTTGAAGGAGTTTTCCAAGCAGCGATTTCTGATGCTGGTTCGGCATTAGCTATTGATAATCTTAATTATCAAAATTGGATGACTTTAGGCAAGGTTTATAGTTCAGTTGTTTCTTTAAAAATAGAAGGAATGTATGATAATGCTGTTGGGGCTTATGCTGAGGCAAGTAAATTAAGTCCAAGTAATCCAGCTGTATATCTTACTGTGGCTAATTTAGAAGCAGTTAATGGAGATCTAGAGAAAGCTAAAGAATATGCAACAATTTCTCTTCAATTAAAAAATAATTATTCCGATGGTTTTTCATTTTTGTCTCAGATAGAATTAAATAATGAAAACCAAGAAGAAGCTACAAAGATTATTGAGGCATGGGCTCAAGCTGTTCCCAACGATCCTCAACCTTTCTTACAACTTGGTTTCTTCAAGTTTAATGCTAGAGGTTATACAGAAGCTATTCCTTTCTTAGAGAAAGCTGTTAGTTTAGATCAAAGTTCTATCGACGCTGCTTATTTACTTGGTTTAAGTTATGAAGGAGCAGGAGAGAAAGAGAAAGCTGTTAATTTGTTTACTCTATTGAGCCAAGCTCTTCCTGAAGATGAAAACATTAAGACTATTTTACAAAATATTCAAAATGGAAGAGATCCTCTTTATGGTTTAAATACTCAGCAAGAACAACAACCTATTATCCCTGTAGCCGAGCAAAATCCCATGGAGAACGATTTACAAGATCCTAACTTAGTAGACAACAACAATAACTTAGATGGCATGGTAGAGTAAATTGTTATGATAAAAAGTGTGTTTGGTTTATTGAATAAAAACATAAGCGGTCTTCATCAGACCGCTTATGTTTTAGGGCTATTTGCTTTTTTGTCTCAACTATTAGCACTTCTTAGAGATCGACTTTTAGCCTATTCATTTGGTGCTGGAGAGGCTTTAGATATCTACTATGCAGCTTTTCGTATTCCAGATTTTATTTTTATTGCGGTGGCTTCCATTGTTTCTATATCTGTTTTAGTTCCTTTTTTAACTGAAGAAGTGAATCAAAAGCACGGAAGGGAGTTTATGAGTGAAGTCTTTTCAGTTTTCTTGATTTTAGTTTTGGTAATATGTACAATCGCTTTTTTTTTGATGCCGAAAATTATATCTTTTGTATTTGAAGGCTTCTCTCCTGAGGCAATTAAACAGGTTATTACGTTATCTAGGATATTATTGTTGTCGCCAATTCTTTTGGGTCTTTCAAATTTTTTTGCTAGTATTATTCAAGTTAAACAAAAATTTCTAGTTTATGCTATTGCACCTCTTTTTTATAATGTTGGGATTATCATTGGTATAATCTTTTTTTATCCAATTTTTGGTTTAGTAGGTCTTGTTCTGGGTGTGGTTCTAGGAGCTTTTATGCATTTAGCAATACAAATACCTTCAGTTTTTCGTTTGAAGTTTATGCCCAAATTATCTT
>Ga0208648_1001228_pt1 | contig 21813 bp, 9 predicted proteins | sample AntAceMetag02UKL_FD_184772 | JGI IMG/M metagenome (GOLD analysis project Ga0208648, IMG submission 184772) | Saline lake microbial communities from Ace Lake, Antarctica - Antarctic Ace Lake Metagenome 02UKL (SPAdes) (version 2) | ecosystem: Environmental > Aquatic > Non-marine Saline and Alkaline...
ATGGTAATTTCATAATTGCCTGGGAAGATCAACGTAATGAAATATGGGATATCTACTATCAGCGCTATTTAAGTGATGGAACACCTATTGGAAGTAATGTTAAAGTAGAAGATAGTATTGTTAGCGAAATTCATTGGGGAGCCTCTGTATCAGCTGATGAATTTGGTAATTTTGTTATAGCATGGAGAGATCACCGCAATAATAAGTTTGACATATTTGCTCAAAGATTTTTACATGATGGTACGCAGATAGGATATAATTTTCAGGTAAATAATGACACAAACAGCAGCGCTAAAACTAATCCTGCAATTTCTGTAAATAGTATTGGACATTTCATTATTTCATGGAGTGATCATAGTAGTGGCGACATTGATATTTATGCACAACGATATATTAGCAATGGTATGCCTTATGGAAATAATTACCGGATACCCAATACTGCCAATATGCAACAATATAATCAATCTGTAATTTTATATGAAAACATGATTTATTCCACATGGCAGGATAACCGTGGCGGACAAACGGGATTTGATATATGGGCAAATGTAATGAGTTGGGGAAATTTTGAACAGGAAATATCTTTAAATGAAGGTTACCAATTTATGTCTTCAAATATTATTGCTAATGAACCTGATATGAAGATTGTAATAAATGATATCTTAAATGAAAATCTCAGTTTTGTTAGGAATTCTTTAGGAGCATCATTACAAAAAATCGGGCCGAACTGGGTAAATGGAATTGGTGATTGGATAGTTTCTGAAGGTTATCTTGTTAAGATGATTGCAGCCGATTCCTTCTCAATAAATGGTTTGATTGTTGATCCTTCAATACCAATCCCTGTAGAAACAGGATTTCAATTTGTAAGTTATTTCCCCGAAAATCCCATGGATGCTTTACTTGCTTTTGAAACAATAATGGATGATAACCTCGACTATATTAGAAATTCACAAGGACAAACTTTACGCAAGATCGGCTCGATTTGGGTAAACGGAATTGGTGATTGTCAGCCGAGCGAAGGTTATCTCGTAAAAATGTTTGCCGAAGGTGAAATAATTTATCCTGCTTCAGCAAAAACAAGCTGTAAAACAACATTGAATCCTACTTATTTTTCTTTTGAAGGAGGCAATCCAGCCGAAGCGGTTTATACAATTTATGTTGCAGGATTAAATATCGGCGATGAAGTAGCTGCTTATGATGGAGAAAAAATGACAGGAGCTATGAAAATTAATTCTCAAAACGCTTTAGAAAATGAACTTCCCGTATTTAGTACTTTAATTAATGAGCAAGGTTACGAAGAAGGCAATCCAATTACATTTAAAGTCTGGTCTGAAAATGATATCGTTCCTGCCGATTTTATTATGGAAGCTATTTATGATTCCTATGTTTCAGATGTTTACCCTGATGAAGATGGGAAATATAGTATTGTGAATATTACAAAAGGAGCCAATGTTATTGAAAATACAAATAACACTATTTCAATCTTCCCAAATCCTTCCGAAGGAATATTTAATATCTCAATCGAAGGAGTGAGCGGAAAAATTAATATAAAAGTTTTTGATGTTCATGGAAATGATTATCGTTTCTTTGAAATTGAAGGAACAAATAATATTATTACTAAAAAACTTGATTTAAAAGAATTAGCTGCCGGAATATATTTTATACACTTTAGTGGCAAGGATTTTAGTAAGGTTAAGAAAATTGTGATTCAATAAAATTTGTTTAAGGATTCCATCTTTTTGAAAGATGGAATCCTTTGATTAAGTCATTAATTTATAATCAATAAAAAAATAGAAAATGAAAAACTTATACAAAATTACAGTAACGATGATGATTTGCTTCTTCATCGGATATTCTGCTTTTGCAGATGTTTATCCAGAACCTATTAATGGTGATAAGATTTCTACTGATATTATTATAGAAGTATCAGGCCCTCAAAGCGGAGTGTGGGTAAATGGTAATGAATACCATGTAATTGATGATGTTTCCGTGCCTATCAGTGATACATTAATTATTGAACCAGGAGTTATTGTTAAATTTATGGATTATTATTCGTTAAAAATTTATGGTACTTTTATTGCTACTGGAACTGAAACTGAACATATTTTATTTACTTCAGGGCGGCCTAATTGTAATCAGAATGATTGGATCACGTTAAAGTTTGAAGACTCCTCAAATGATAATAGCATTATATCTTATGTAATTATTGAATATTCATGTTATGGAGTTTACTGCAGTAATTCTTCCCCTATAATAAATAATAATATTATGATCAATGGAAATTCTTTGGGAGTCTTATGCCAATCTTCTGCTTCTCCTACCATTACTAATAATACTATTGCTAATAATTCTAAAGGAATTTACTGCAACAGTGCTTCTTCCCCTATTATAAACAATAATACTCTTAGTAATAATGAATATGGTATTTACTGCAGAGCTAATTCTTCCCCTAATATTTTTAATAATATTCTTTATAGAAATAATACAGGAATAAATGCAGTATCAGAACCTTCAACATTAGAGTATAATTTATTCTGGGAAAACAATACTACAGCTACGGGAGTCGGTTTGCCCGATGATTTTGGAGAAATTGTAACAGTTAATTCAAATGAAGATCCTTGCGATATTTATTATAATTTATTTATGGATCCCTTATTTGTTTATCCGGGTAATTTTAATTTTCATTTAATGGAAACTTCACCCTGCATTGATGCCGGTGATCCTGATCCTGTTTATTATGATCCTGACTATACAATATCAGATATTGGTGCTTTTTATTTTGACCATACACAACTTCAGGCAATTTTTTTAGCTGATACAACTCTTGGAAGCATTCCACTATCCATCCAGTTTTCTGATTATTCTTATTCTCCGGACTCAATTGTTTCATGGCAATGGGATTTTAATAATGATGGAACTATTGACTCGGAAGAACAAAACCCTGAATGGATTTACACGGAAATCGGAATATACACAGTTTCACTAACAGTAAGTGATGGTGAAAATGAAGATACGGAAATAAATGAAGATTATATTACAGTTTTGGAAGCAGGAACTTACATTCCTAATGGAAGTGTAAGTGGAATATGGACTCACGCCAATAGTCCATATTTTATTATTGGTGAAATAGAAATTGAACTTGATGAACAATTAACCATTGAACCCGGCGTAACCATTATATTTATGGATTACTACTCACTTACTATCAATGGCACACTAATAGCTGTCGGAACTGAATCAGACTCTATTGTATTTACTTCGGGGCAGCCAATTTGTAATCCTGATGATTGGAGTGGTATAAAATTTGAAGATTTCTCAAATGATAATAGCATTATTTCTTTTTCGCGTATTGAATATGCTCATTATGGAATCCATTGCTATAAATCCTCCCCTTCTATAAACAATAATACTTTCATTAATAATGATAGAGGGATATACTGCATTAATAATTCATCCCCATCAATAAACAATAATACTTTCATTAATAATGATAGAGGGATATACTGCAATAATAATTCATCCCCATCAATTAGCAATAATACTTTAATTAATAATGATGGAGGAGTATATTGCAATAATAATTCATCTCCTACTATTACTTACAATACTATCAGTAATAATAATGTGCGAGGAATCTCCTGCTCTTCTTCAACACCCACAATAAGTAATAATACAATAAGCAATAATTATGATGGGATTTTGTGTGCTTCTTCATCTTTTGCTACCGTTACGAATAATACTATTGATAATAATTTTCATGGAATATGCTGCTCTTCATCTTCAGCTTCAATTAACAATAATATTTTAAATAATAATGAATATGGAATACACTTCTCTTATTCTTCAGCTTTAATTAACAATAATCTTTTTAATGATAATGGAGATGGAATCTTTTGCGATTCAGAGTCTTCTCCTATCATTAAATTTAATACAATAAATAGTAGCCTATTTGCAGGAATTTTTTGTGTTTCAATGTCATCCCCTACTATTGAAAATAATACAATCGATAATTGTGTATTTGGAATCTTTTGCGATTCAGAATCTTCTCCTATCATTAAATTTAATACAATAAATAATGGTGGAGATGGAATTTCTTGTAATTCAATATCATCCCCTAATATTGACAATAATACAATCAATAATAATAATAATAAAGGTATTAACTGCGACGAAGGATCATCCCCAACAATAAGCAATAACTCAATCAGTAATAATGAAATTGGAATACATTGCTATTATGAATCTTCCCCCATAATTAACAATAATAATATCAACGAAAATGAACATGGAATCTTTTGTGATTTATATTCATTACCTATTATAAGCAATAATACTATCAGTAATTCTTATGATGGAATAGAATGCTATGATTATTCTTCACCTGTTATTGAAAATAATTATATAAAGAATATTACTTATGCAATAGAATGTTGGTTTGATTCCTCACCAACAATTAAAAATAATATTATTATAGATAATTTTACCGGGATTTATATTCGTTTTGATTCTTCTCCTGATATAAATAAAAATACTTTCATTAATAATAATCGGGGATTTGATATTAATCTTTCCTCTCATCCTCAGCTCGTAAATAATATTTTCTATGATAATGGTGTTGTTATACAAGCATATACATCACCGTCTTTATTAGAACACAACCTGTTTTGGGATAATATTAATATTGGAACCGGAAGCGGTTTACCAACTGCTATTGGTGTAATTACGACAGTTAATGCAAATGAAGACCCTTGCGATATTTATTATAATTTATTCATGGACCCATTATTTGTTGACCCGGGAAATTTAAATTTACATTTACTGGAAGATTCACCTTGCATTGATGCCGGAAATCCCGATCCGGTTTATTTTGATCCTGATGGATCGGTAGCAGATATTGGGGCTTTCTATTTTAATCAAACTCAAGTTTTACAGCAAATAAGTCTTTCATCAGGTTTTAGTTTTGTATCTTCACATATCATTCCAGATAATCCTGATATGATAATTGTCATGGATTCAGCATTAAATGAAAACCTCGATTTTGTACGAAATTCGCAAGGACAAGCATTACAAAAAATCGGCCCCAATTGGGTTAATGGTATCGGAGATTGGATTATTTCGGAAGGCTACCTTGTGAAAATGTATGCCGCTGATTCATTTACTATAAATGGAACTCAGGTTGATCCTACAACCCCCATTCCTGCAGAACAAGGATTTCAATTTGTAAGTTACTTTCCCGAAAATGCTATGGATGCCTTGCTTGCATTTGAAACAATCATTGGCGATGATCTTGATTTTGTAAGAAACTCACAGGGACAGACATTACGAAAGATTGGCCCGAATTGGGTTAATGGAATTGGTGATTGTAAGCCGAGCGAAGGTTATCTCGTAAAAATGTTTGCCGAAGGTGAAATTATTTACCCTATTTCAGCAAAATCAAGTGGTAAAACTACATTGAATCCTACTTATTTTTCTTTTGAAGGAGGTAATCCCGCTGAGCCGGTTTATTCAATTTATATAAACGGATTAGAAATTGGTGATGAAGTCGCTGCTTTTGATGGAGATAAAATGATCGGAGCCACAAGAATTAATTCGGAAAATGCTTTTGAAAACGAACTTCCGGTATTTACCACTTTAACAAAAGGAAAAGGTTATGAAGCTGGAAATCCGATTATATTAAAAGTATGGTCTGAAAACGAAATTGTTACTGCCGATTTTACTATGGAAGCTATGTATAATTCTTATATTTCGGATGTTTACCCCGATGAAGATGGAAAATATAGTATAGTAAATATAACAAAAGGTTCATTGATTTCAGACGATGAAATATTGGTATTTCCAAATCCCGCTACTGAGAATATTTCTATCATTTCTACAAATGAAATATTTGAAGTCTCAATACTCAATAACTTTGGCCAACAAGTTTACGAAAGTAAAATAAATGATATTAATACTCAAATCAATACAAGTAATCTTGAGTCAGGTATATATATTATCAAAATAAAAACTATTAATGGTTTAAAAACACATAAATTAATTATAAAATAAAGAGAACTCACTATGAAAAACAATTTACTAACTATCTGTATTTTATCACTTAGCTTGATATTAAATTCTATTACGGCCCCTTCTCAAAACATTCCTGATTTTATGGTCAACGAACAGGGAAGTCTAAATGGTGCAATGCAAGCAGTACCTTCTATTGATGGAGATGGAAACGGTAATTATATTATTACCTGGCAGGATAGACGAAATGGCCTTGATTATGACATATTTGCACAAATTCATCTTAAAAATGACACAAACACTTTAAATAATTTTAAAGTTAATGATGAAACCGGAATTATTGACCAACTTAGTCCGGCAGTTGCGGTTAACAGGGATATGAATTTTGTAATAGCATGGGTTAAGAGAGAACATAACATCTGGAATGTTTACGCTCAACGCTTCTCAAGCGACGGTACAGCTTTGGGAAATAATTTTAAAGTTAATGATGATGATGGAACTGAAAATAAAACTCATCTTTGTATTTCCATAGACAGTTGTGCCAATTTCGTAATAGTATGGGCAGATAATAGAAATAATGACTGGGATATTTATTCACAGCATTATTCAAACGAAGGAACTGCATTCGGTGATAATGTAAAAATTAATGACGACTACGGAAATTCAGCACAACAATGGCCTGCAAGCATTTGTGATGAAAGCGGAAATCTTGTGGTTAGTTGGGCCGATACTCGAAATAATAATGGACGCGAAATATTTGCTCAACGTTTTCTGCCTGACGGAACGCCCTTGGGAAATAACTTTAAAGTTAATACCGATCTTTATGGAAACAATCATATTTTCCCAGATATTGCCATGGATGAAAACAGCAACTTTATCATTGTATGGGACGATAATCGTAACGGACATCCTGATATTTATGCTCAAAGATTTTTAGCTGATGGTACAGCCATAAATGATAATTTCAAAATTAATAATGATTTACCCAATACATCTCAAAGAGAACCCTCTGTTTCGTCGGATGGTGAAGGAAACTTCGTAGTTTGCTGGGATGATAACCGCATTGATTATCATGATGTTTTTGCGCGACGTTTTTCAAATGACGGAACGGCTTTAGGTGATGATTTTATTGTAAATGATTATACAAATAACAGTCAATATAGCGCCGTAGTCTCCTCCGATTTAAGCGGAAACTTTTTAATTTCATGGATAGATAATCGTTTCGGTTACAATGGTGATGTTTTTTATCAGGAATACCTGAATGATGGTACTCTTGTTAACACGAATATTAAACTAAATGATGATACAAAAAGTGAATATCAAGGCGAACCTTCAATAGCTGTCGATGAAAACGAAAATTTTATTATTACCTGGATTGACAATCGTTCGGGAAGTAAAGATGTTTTTGCACAACGTTTTACAGCCGATGGCGTAGCGATTGAAGACAATTTTAAAGTGAATGATGTTTCTGTTAATAATTTTACACTTTCGCCTTCAATAGCTATCAGTAATGATGGGAAGTTTATAATATCCTGGGCAGACTTCCGAAATGACTATTGTTGCGAAATTTATGCTCAGATGTTCTCAAACGATGCTACTCCAATAGGTGAAAATTTTAAGGTTAATTATATAAGCGCATGTATGAACCTTTATCCTGAAGTTGTTTTTAAAAAAAATGGAGATTTTATAATTACCTGGTCAGATGCTGATGAAGGCAGTTTTGATAAAGAAAATATTCAACATCTTGATAAAAAGAAAATTCAGGAAATTATTATGAATAATAAAAGTAAATCGAGTGAACCGGATGTGTATTTTCAGCAATTTTCTAATGATGGTACTCCGATAGGAGGAAATGTTTTGGTTAACGATGATATTATGAATACTTATCAGAGCAATCCTGCAATAGCCATCGACACCAATGATAATTTTATTATTACATGGGAAGATACTCGTAATGGGCCATGGCATATCTATTTACAACGATTTTTAAGTGATGGTACACCTATTGGTGAAAATTTTAAAGTAGAGGATATTTTATACCTTTCCAACCAAATATGCCCATCAATAAGTATTGATGAAATTGGTAAATTTACGGTAGCTTGGAGTGATTACCGTTTCGATAATGATGATGTATTTTGCCGACGTTTTTTAAATGATGGTACACCGCTTGGGGAAAGCTTCCAGGTAAATGATATAAATGTAAATTCCTATTATTTAACTCCCCAGGTCTCAGCAAGGACAAATGGCGATTTTATTATTGTCTGGGCCGATTGCCGAAATGGAAGCAATGATATTTTTGCTCAAAGATATTTCAGCGATGGTTTAGTCTATGGTAATAATTATCAGATTAATGAAACCGATAATATGCAACAATTCTTGCCATCATTATTTTTTGGAGCTAATAGAATTTTCACCTGCTGGCAGGATAATCGTGGAGGGCAAACAGGCTTGGATGTTATGGCTAATAATAAATATTGGGATAATTTTGAAAAGGAAATCATTTTAAATGAAGGTTATCAGTTTGTTTCTTCAAATATTAATCCGGCTGAGCCTGATATGCTGCTTGTAATGTCCGATTTATTAGATGATAATTTATCATTTGTTCGAAACACAAACGGTCAAACTTTTCAAAAAATCGGCCCAAATTGGGTTAACGGAATTGGTGATTGGATTGTTTCGGAAGGCTACCTTGTGAAAATGCTTGCAGATGATTCATTTATAATAAATGGCACTTTAGTTGATCCAACAATCCCCATTCCTGTAGAAGCGGGATTTCAATTCGTAAGCTATTTTCCCGAAAATGCAATGGATGCAATTATAGCTTTTGAAACTATCCTAAATGGTGATCTTGATTATATTAGAAATACTCACGGACAAACTTTGCGAAAAATTGGCCCGATGTGGGTGAATGGAATAGGCAATTGCCAGACTGGTGAAGGATACCTTGTTAAAATGTTTTCATCAGGTGAAATTATTTATCCCTCCTCTTTTATAGCAAGTGAAAAAAAATCATTATCAGCAACGCACTTTCCATTTCTCGGTGGTAATGCTGCCGATCCGGTTTATACAATTTATATAAATGGATTGGAAATTGGAGATGAAATTGCTGCTTTTGATGGTGATAAAATTGTCGGTGCAATAAAAATAATATCAAATAATACTTTTGATAATTCTTTACCAATATTTAGCACTTTAAATAACGAAAAAGGGTATTCAGCAGGAAATAAAATTGACTTGAAAGTCATGGATAATAATGATACTAAAATAAAAAATGCAGAATATTTTATGGAAGATTTCTATGATTCTTATGTGTCAGATTATTATCCTAATGAAGATGGAATTTATAGTATTGTGAATATTAATAAAAACTCGGAATTTGAAAATGAAAAAACTCTTGTGTTTCCTAATCCAGCAACTGAAAATATTAATATTGTTTCCGCTAATAAAATAATTAAGATTTCAGTTTTTACAATTACCGGCCAATTAGTTTATGAAAATAATATTAATGATAATAATTTTAAATTTAATTCAAAAAGCTTTGAATCCGGTATTTACATTATAAAGATAGAAACTTCAACTGCTTTGGAAACACATAAAATTATGATAAAATAATCTCTTGAATGATAACTTGAAAACAAATATTAACACAAGCAAAAAAAGCACCATGAAAAACAATTTACTAATTATTTTTATTTTAACACTAAGCATGTTATTTAATTTTACTCCGACTAATGCTCAAAACATTCCTGATTTTTTGGTTAATGAACAAGTTGGAATAAATGGCTCTGACCAATCTATGCCCTCAATTGATGGTGATGGAAATGGAAACTATGTAATAACCTGGCAAGATAAACGCAATGGAAGTGATTTTGATATTTATGCCCAAATATATTTAGATGGTAACACTTTACCTGTAAGTAATTTCAAAGTTAGTGATGATTTAGGAACTTCCTTACAAAGCTATCCTGAAATTGCCGTCGGGCCTGATTTGAGTTTTGTAATTGCATGGGAAGATAGAAGAAACGGAAATTTGGATATTTACGCTCAACGTTTTGCGAATGATGGCACAGCATTGGGAAATAATTTTAGAGTTAATACTGACCAGGGAACCGAAAAACAAGTACAAGCAAGCGTTTCAATTGACAGTTGCGGAAATTTCGTTATAGTTTGGTCAGACCAACGAGTTGGTGACAATTGGGACATTTATTACCAACGATATGCAAACGATGGAACAGCACTTGGCAATAATGTTAAAATTAATGACGATTCAGGTTACAATTTTCAGTATTGGCCAACAGTTTCCGGTGATAAAAACGGAAATTTTATTGCAAGCTGGGCAGATGGCAGAAATTCAAATTGGCGAGATATTTATGCTCAACGCTTTTCGGCTGACGGTACTCCTTTGGGGAGTAATTTTCAGGTGAATACCGATACGGAGGGTAATAATCACCTTCGTGCGAATATTGCTATTGATGAGAACGGTAACTTTATTATTGCATGGGAAGATAATCGTAACGGCCATGAAGATATTTTTGCTCAAAGATATCTATCGGATGGTTCTTCAATTGGAGACAATTTTAAAATTAATGACGACACTCCCAACACTTCACAGAATAATGCTTCAATTTCTATGGATTTAGATGGAAATTTTGTAGTATGTTGGGAAGATAGACGAAATGATTACAACGATGTATATGCCCGGCGTTTTTCAAATGAAGGAATTCCAATATCGGATGATTTCAAAGTAAACAACGATTTCACAAACCAAAAGCAAGAAAATTCGGATATTAAAGTTGATGATAACGGGAATTTCATTATTTGCTGGGAAGATCACCGTTTAGGGTATTTTGGTGAAATATACTCACAATCATATTTAAATGATGGAACACCTCTTGATGAAAACATTAAAGTAAATGATGATTTAACAAGCGGAAACCAGCAATGGCCGGCGATAGAAAAAGATTCAGAAGGGAATTTTATAATTGCCTGGGTTGATAGCAGGTCACTTGGTAAAGGAATTTATGCTCAACGCTATACAAACGAGGGGATTGCAATAGGAAATAATTTTATAGTAAACGACGACACTCTCGAAAATTATACACAGAAGCCATCAATTGCTATAAATTTAGATGGTAGTTTTGTAATTACCTGGGCCGACTTTCGAGAGGCGGAAATATTTAACATTTATGCTCAACGATTTTCGAGTGATGCTACACCTTTGGGAGATAACTTTAGAGTAGATTTCCTGAGCGCTGCGTTAAATTACAACCCGAAAGTTGTTTGCAAACAAAATGGTGATTTCATAATATGTTGGGGCGATTTGAATGAAGGCGGTAAAGATTTGTCGCTTCCACAATCATCACAAATTGACAAACTTAGAAATCAGATTAATAGTTCTGAAAATTTATATGGTGCTCCCAATATTTGGGCTCAGCTATATATGAGCGACGGCACACCCCTCGGTGAAAATTTCAAGGTTAATGATGACGGAGGATTTACATCTCAGCTAACACCGGATATGTCAATTGATTCCGACGGTAATTTTATTATTACTTGGGAAGATGAGCGAAATGGTTTATCTGAAATATATCTCCAGCGATATTTAAGTGATGGAACACCCATCGGAAGCAACTTCAGTGTAGAAGATGCCATATTTAGCGATTGGCAGTTGCAACCTTCTATTGCCTCTGAAGCCTCCGGTAATTTTGCGCTTGCATGGAGAGATTACCGAAATGAAAAGTGCGACATCTTTTGCAGACGTTTTTCAAATGATGGAACTCCTTTGGGTATTAGTTTTCAGGTAAATAACGATTATGAAAACAATACACTTTATTATCCCTGTATTTCAATAGGAGAAAACGGCAATTTTATCATAGCATGGACCGACAACCGCAATGGTACAAAGGATATTTATGCCCAAAAATATCTAAATAATGGAGAGCCTTTTGGAGATAATTACAGGATTACAAATACTGATGTAATGGAACAAAGCACCTGCGAAATAGTTTTGGCTAATAACAGGGTTTACTCTACATGGTCTGATAATAAAGATGAACAAACAGGTTTTGATATTTGGGCAAATGTATTGGATTGGGGATACTCAGAACTTGAAATAGTTTTACTCGAAGGGTATCAGTTTGTGTCTTCAAATATTGATCCTGGGGATCCTGATATGTTGGTTGTATTGAATGAATTATTGGATGATAATCTAAGTTTCGTACGAAATTCATTTGGCCAGACATTACAAAAAATAGGACCGAATTGGATTAATGGAATCGGTGATTGGATAGTTTCGGAAGGATACCTTGTAAAAATGCTTGCTGCTGATTCTTTTTCAATTGATGGTTCTCTATTTGATCCTTCAACCCCTATTCAAGTTGATGCGGGATTTCAATTCGTAAGCTATTTCCCCGAAAATGCTATGGACGCAACAATAGCTTTTGAAAGCATACTTAATGGTGACCTTGATTATATAAGAAATACTTATGGGCAAACTTTACGTAAAATCGGCCCGAACTGGGTAAATGGAATTGGTGATTGCCTATCCGGTGAAGGTTACCTTGTTAAAATGTTTTCATCAGGTGAAATTATTTATCCTTCATCAACTAAATCAAGTGGAAAGAAATTATTACACCCTACTCATTTCCAATTTTCAAGTGGTAATCCTGCTGATGCAGTTTACACAATGTATATTAAAGGCTTAGAAATTGGCGACGAAGTAGCTGCTTTTGATGGGGATATTATGGTTGGTGCAATGAAATTAAATTCTCAAAACACTTTCGATAACGAACTTGCAGTATTTAGTACTTTAATAAATGGAGTTGGTTATGAAGAAGGCAATCCGATAACATTTAAAGTCTGGTCTGAAAACAATATCGTATCAGCCGATTTCATAATGGAAGCGATTTATGATTCTTATGTTTCGAATGTTTATCCCGATAAGGATGGGAAATATAGCATTGTGAATATTACTAAAGAATTTAATGAAAATAATGAAAAAGCATTCTCTGTTTATCCAAATCCGTCAAAAGGAAAATTTAATATCTCCTTAAAAGGAATTAAAAGTGATATTCAGATTAAAGTATTAGATATAAGAGGTAAAGAATATTCTAATTTTAAATTAACAGGATCGGGTTCAACGAAACTTGATCTATCAAAATTAGCTGTCGGAGTTTATTTTTTAAGCCTTAGTGGGAAAGATTTTAGTGAGGTTAAAAAGATTGTGATTAAATAAAAAGCAAGGTCTGGAAGGTTTTAAAAATCTTCAATACATTTTTTTACAAATTTCTAATCTCTTTAAAAGATCAGATAATATTGCTTCTATCAGAGAGATAACAGAAGTAAAGCATACCAAAGTAAGCCATATCTACTAATTGATGCCTTACATGCCATAGTCGATGCTCAACAAGCCTTAACTGATGCTCTACATTCAACAGTTGATGCATAACATGTCATAATTGATGCCCTACATCCCATAATTGATGCTCTACATGTCATGGTTGATGCTCAACATGTCATAATTGATGCTCTACATCCCATAATTGATGTTCTACATGTCATAATTGATGCCTTACATCCCATAGCTGATGCTGTCATTTATTAATTGCAAGGCATCAACTGTTAATTGAAAGAATATGATAAAGAATAGAAATACAAATTAAACTTCAGTAGGATAAAATGGCAATAGTATTAGACAATCAATTTGCCCGTGAGAATTATCTCATATGATGTAATCTTTTATCTTTAACAAGTACAAATAATAAAACTTATGTCGCTTCTCATCGGCATGCAAATGGACTATATATTTTGATATTATCCGCCTTTGCAATACGACATGTTCTGTTATTATTAACACCTGCTCCGAAATTTAAAACATTAAATATTGTTTCATTAAAAAACAATCATCACAAATATCAATACTCTTTTTGTTTTCTAATTTGATTAACATATATTTGCAATAATATTTAAATCAATTAAAGAGAAAAACTATGAGTGTATTAAAAATGAACCGATTACTCTGTATTATTGTTTTTGTAATGATGTTATTTCCGCAAGCACAGGCTCAGTTAATCGCCTACAACAACTTTGGCCCGGGTAATGGAGGATGGGATTACAACTATGGTTTAGGTTGGACAATAGCCGGCAATAATGTTTCTGCTCAATATGGAGTGGAACAGGCAATGGGATTTCAATCAGAAGCCTAAGGTGTTTTAACCGATATCTGGCTTGCAATTTCTTTTGTCCCCCTAAGTTCACCACCGGATACTGTTATCGTCTTTCTTGCCGAAAATCCTAATGGTCTTCCACCTGAAACTGCATACGTTATGGAGGAGTGGACAATAACCGAGTTTGGATCATGGTCGCAATGGAATACACCTCATCACCTGATAGGAAACGGAACATCCGAACTTGAATTAGGAAAATCGTATTGGATTTGGTGTGTCGCAAAAGAAACCACTTGGTGCATGTGGTGTATGAATATTGATCCGGCCTTTACCTGCCCTCACACTATACGCCGTGAAGGAGAAAATTGGCTTAACATTTCTAACGAAACTGCAGGTGCATTTCGGGTAGATGTTTCACAGAACTTTGAACAAGAAATTATTTTACATGAAGGATTTCAATTTATTTCATCGAGGATTGAGTCTGAGGAAGCAAATATGTTAGATGTAATGGATGAAATTATTGGTGACAACCTTGATTTTGTGAGAAATTCATATGGCCAATCATTACTTAAAATCGGCCCGAACTGGGTAAACGGCATTGGTGACTGGATAATCGAAGAAGGTTATCTTGTAAAAATGTTTGCCGATGATTCATTTACTATTGAGGGTAATACGATTGATCCGGCAAGTCCGATTTCAGTAGAAACAGGATTTATGTTTGTAAGCTATTTCCCCGAAAATACTATGGATGCAATGCTTGCTTTTGGTACTATTATTGGTGATAACCTTGATTTTATAAGAGATTCACAGGGGCAAATAATCCGAAAAATCGGCCCAAACTGGGTAAATGGAATCGGTGATTGCCAGTCGGGTGAAGGTTACCTTGTTAAAATGTTTGCCGATGGTGAGATTATTTATCCGGCAACAGCAAAATCAAGTGGAAAAACAAACTTAGTTCCGACACACTTTAAATTCGAAGGGGGTAATCCGGCCGATCCGGTATATACAATGTATATCAGAGGTTTGGTAATTGGTGATGAAGTGGCTGCTTTTGATGGAAAAAAATTAATTGGTGCATTAAAAATAAAATCAGAAAATGTTTTTGATAATTCTCTCGCCATATTTAGCACATTAACAAACGAAAAAGGGTATTCAGCGGGGAATCAAATTAAATTAAAAGTTTGGTCTGAAAATAAAATTGTTTCTGCCGATTTTTATATGGAAGCTATATTTAATTCCTATGTTTCGGATATGTATCCTTACGAGGATGGAAAATACAGCATAGTGAATATAAAAAAGGCTTCTTTGATTTCAGATGAAAAAATACTTGTATTTCCAAATCCTGCAATTGAAAACATTTCAATTGTTTCTCAAAATGAAATATCCAAAATATCAATCTTTAACTGCTTTGGTCAATTGGTGTACGAAAATATTATAAATGATTTTGATGTAAAAATCAATATAAATAATCTTGAGTCGGGTGCTTATATCATCAAAATAGAAACAGCTAAAGGTATGGAAACACATAGAGTTGCTATAAAATAATATTTTTATCGGGTTTACATTTTTTCTTGAATATTAAGGATATTATTTTGTAGTTTAGCAAAAAAATAAATTACAAATTTTCCGTATAATACTGCAATTTGATCGTATTATACCGAAATTTGCAGCTTAAGAATATATTCGGCTGACAAAATTGAAGATAAAATGGGACGGTACACTACTATCAATTCCTCACTTGATGATGAAAAGGAAGCTGATCGATATGCGCTTCCTTTGGAAGTTTATTTGAGTTTGAAACAAGAAAAGAATCTACATCTGTCAATACCTCGTGAAGAATGTACCTGTGGATATCTTGATGGTGTGTTCTCTTCATTATTAGCGCAATACAATGTGGATGATTTATTGACAATCAGAAATCCAGAATACAAAAAGGGAAAAGAGCTCTTTTTGGTTTGTTTGTTCGCATATATAATCAGAGAATCTGATAACAAAAATCATCAATATGATATCTGTTTACCGCTGAAGGATAGAGGAACAGACGCTTATGTTCGTGAGATTGACCGTAAAAACTCGTTAATAATTCACCACCCGATTCAGATCTGTGAAATGCCGGAAAAATATCTAAATCAAAAAGAGCGATTATCAAATCCAGTTAATTGGGTTTTCAATTTTATAAAGAAAACTAAATTGAAGCACTACCCAAAATCTGCAGACGCTCTTTTAGTTTGGTTAGAATTCAATAGGGATTATTTCCTTAACATTGCAAATCTTCGACAACTCCTGCTGAACCAAACAACTATTCCTTTTTCACAAATAGTGATCATGGGCCGTGGGAAAGGTGACTTCTTTATTGTTTGTTCTGTTTACTCAAGAAATTCCGAAAATGATTTTTGTTTTCAGTACAATTACAAAAATAAAGAGGTTTTAGGATTCAATATAGTCTAAGTTTTGAAAAATTATTAATTAATCCAAACAAATGGCTAAAGACCGACCACACCAGCAGTTCCTTCGTCGCTCTGAGCATGCGGTTTAGACAGGCGTTAAGCCGGCAATATTTCTGAAAGAATAAAACAGATGCCTTTTATTCAAGTGAACAAACTATCCTTTAAGAAACAAATATTGTTCGTATAATATTTCGTGAGAATTACCTGTATTACATTGTCTAATAGTTTTGTTTTTTTGCCTAGTAGTCTAACCCTAAAAACTACATAGAACTAAAATTTCATACTCAATGTATGTTTGTCCATTATCCAAAAACAATACTGAAATTAATATGTACTGAATCTCATTTATCATTCACAAATCAGAATTTGCAATTACACAGCTAAAACAAATAAAACATATTCTAAATGACAAACAAAAAAATTGCAAACTATAACACTAAATCTCTTAATTTTTTCTAATTTAGCTGAAATAATTAAAAACAGGAGTAAATATGAAATATACAGAAGTTAAAAATTTCATCAACGGAAAATTTATTGATACTAACAATAGAAAAATGGATGTTTGTAGTCCTCTCACCGGCCAGGTCATTTCCACAGTTCCATTATCCACAAGCAATGATTTGAACATGGCAGTTGAAGCTGCCTGGAATGCCTTCCCGAATTGGGCAGGGCTGACTTCGAAAAAAAGATCGGAAGTGCTATATCGCTACCGCAGCATTGTTGAAAAAAACAAAAAAACAATCGCTTCATTAATTCACGACGAAAATGGTAAAACCATGAATGAGGCAATCGCTGAAGTTGAAAAAAGTATTGAACTTACTGAATTTGCTTGTTCCATTCCTCAAATCACAGCTGGGGAAATACTTAAAGTAAGCGATGGCGTAGTTTGCCAAACCAATTATGTACCATTGGGAGTAGTAGCTTCCATTTGTCCGTTCAATTTTCCTCACATGGTTCCCCACTGGACTATCCCAAACATCATCGCACTTGGCAACTGTGTTGTACTTAAATCATCTGAACAAGTACCTTTAACAGTATGTAAAATTGCAGAAATGTTTAAAGAGGCAGGATTACCGGATGGGGTATTAAACATTGTTAATGGCGATAAAGAAATTGTTGAAGCTATTTGTGACCATCCTAAAATCAAAGCCGTTTCTTTTGTGGGTTCAACCGAAGTTGCTAAAATTGTTTATAGACGCTCAACATATAACTTAAAGCGTTGCCTGGCTCTTGGTGGCGCCAAAAACCATCTTTTAGTTTTTCCGGATGCCAATCTTGAAATGACGGCTGCAGATATTTGTGCCTCATTTTCCGGAACAGCGGGGCAAAGATGCATGGCTGCCTCCGTTATGGTGGCCGTTGGTGATGTTAGCCATATCATTGACAAATTGTGCAATGAAACCCGCAAACTTATTCCCGGACTTAACCTGGGGCCCATCATTTCTTTGGAATCCAGAGAAAAGATAATCAAATATATAGATGAAGCCGAACAGAGAGGAGCCAAAATACTTATTGACGGCCGAAAAACCCGAATTGATGACAACTGTGATAAGAACGGCTACTACCTTGGCCCGACAATTATTGACTATACCGATCCTGAAATCAAGATGCCTCAAGGTGAAGTTTTCGGGCCGGTATTCGAAATTGTTCATGTAGATAACATGAATGAAGCGATAAAATTAGAAAACGACTCACCTTATGGAAACGCAGCCTCTGCTTTTACTCAAAAAGGCGGTATAGCTACCGAGGTAACCCAAGGTGTCAGCGCCGGAATGACAGGAGTAAATATTGGTGTTCCTGTACCACGAGAACCGTTCTCGTTTGGCGGATGGAATGACTCAAAATTCGGTGCAGGCGATTTAACCGGAAAAGGAGGTATTGATTTCTGGACACAACTAAAAAAAATAACAACAAAATGGGAAAAACAGGAAACAACAAACTGGATGAGCTAAGGTGGATTGGTTGTTATACCAATATTGATCTTCAGTTCTCAGTCCTCAGTCCTCAGTCTTCAGTCTTCGGTCTTCAGTCTTCAGCCCACTTACTTCAAAAGTAATATCAAAATCTAATAATTAAATCAATAATATGACTTCTGAAAAAAATGAAATATTAAAAAACAATTTGGATTACACCTTATTTTCCTGGTCAAAACAGGCAGGGCAAAACCCGATTAATGCCCGAAATGCCAAAGGTGTTTATGTTTATGATAGGGATGGGAAAAAATATATTGATTTTTCATCCCAACTTATGAATGTTAATATCGGCCACGGACACCCGGCCATTGCCGAAGCCGTGCAAGAACAAATGAAAGAGCTAAGCTTTGTTTATCCCGGTATGATTACAAAAGTAAGAGGTGATTTAGGAAAAAAACTCGCAGAAATATCACCGGGAAATTTAACCAAAACATTTTTTACTTTAGGCGGTGCCGATGCTGTCGAAAATGCTATTAAAATAGCAAGAGTTTACACCGGACGACATAAGATTATCGCACAATACCGTTCGTATCATGGAGCAACTTATGCAGCAATGTCTGCAGGTGGCGACCCGCGAAAATTCGCTATCGACAGTCAGGGAATGCCAAATATTATCCATATTGAAAATCCATATTTTTACCGTTGCCCATGGGGAAGCAAAACAGTTGAGGAATGTGCAGAAAAAGCCGTCGAACAACTCGAAAGGATCATACAATTTGAAAATCCCGATAGTGTTGCAGCTATCATTCTTGAAGGGGAATCCGGTTCATCAGGCTGCATTAAATATCCTGACAGTTATTGGCCAAAAGTTAAAACCATCGCCGAAAAATATGGGATACTGACAATAGACGATGAAGTGATGAGTGGCTTTGGAAGGACAGGAAAATGGTTTGCCATCGAACACTTTGGTGTTGAACCTGACATTATTTGCATGGCCAAAGGATTAACTTCCGGCTACATACCACTCGGAGGAATAATTGTTGACAATAAAATTTCTAAACATTTTGATGATATCCCCTTACCCTTAGGACTAACCTATTCGGCTCATCCGGTATCCTGTGCCACTGCTCTTGCAACAATCAAAGTTTATGAAGAAGAAAAACTTTTAGAAAATGCCGAAAGGATGGGAAATTATTTGGATGAAAGAATGAAATATCTAATTCAAAAACATCCCTCTATCGGCGACTACCGAAATACAGGTTTATTTGGAGTTATTGAGCTTGTAAAGAACCGTGAAACTAAAGAGCCTATTACTCCATGGAATGCAAAACCCAATGAAATGGAAATTACCAATAGGATAGCCACTTATATTCGTGAATCGGGCATGTTTACTTTTGTAAGGTGGAACTGGATATTTATGGCTCCTCCCCTTTGCATCACAAAAGAGCAAATTGACGAAGGACTTGAAATTATTTCCGGGGCTATTTCTATTGCTGATGAATATTGTTATTGAAATGATTAACAGCAATTGGCAGTCGGCAGTTCACAGTCGGCAGTCGGCAGTTGGCAGTTGGCAATCCTCAATCAGTCATAGGTGTCTGAAATAAGAATCAATAGGATTAATAAATTTAAAAAATAAATGGCAACCGGATTTAGAAATCTTTTAGTTTATAAAAAGGCATTTGCACTTTCTATGGATATTTTCGAATTAATAAAAACATTTCCAAAAGAAGAGAAATTTGGCCTAATTTCACAAATTAGAAATTCTTCTAGATCGGTTTGTTCGAATATAGGAGAGGGTTATCGCAAAAGAAGGTACCCTGCTCACTTTATAAGTAAAATTTCAGATGCTGACATGGAAAATACTGAAACTCAAGTTTGGCTTGATTTTTCATTAGCATGTAAATATATAGGTATTGAAAAGTTTAAGCATTTAAATGATCGCGCTGAAGAAATTGGTAAACTATTAAATCATGTTATTAATAATCCCGAGAAATATAGCTAATGAAAAAATATGTAATCCAAAGATATACGACTTCAAATTGCCGACTGCCGACTGCCGACTGATAACTAAATACTAATAATTAAATAAATAACCCAAAAAATCAAACCATGTCAATCTTAATAAAAAACGGCAGGATCATAACTGCAACTGATGATTACATTGCTGATATCCTCATAGAAGGGGAAAGCATTTCAGCTATTGGAAAAGATTTGAAATTTGAAACCGAAAAAGTATTTGACGCTTCGGGCATGCTGGTTTTTCCGGGGGGTATTGATCCCCATGTGCATCTCGACATGCCTTTTATGGGTGCTTTTTCCAGCGATGATCATGAAACAGGAACTCGAGCTGCCCTATTTGGAGGCACTACAATGCTAATTGATTATGCCATTCAGGCTAAAGGAAATTCTTTGCATTCGGCCCTGGAAACATGGAAGAACAGAGCAAAGGGAAAGGCTTATGGTGATTATTCTTTTCATATTGCCGTAACCGATTTTAACGAAAGTGTTAAAGAAGAATTTAAAGATCTGATCGAAAACGAAGGTATTACTTCATTCAAAACATTTATGGCTTACAAAGGAGCTTTAATGATCGACGATAAGCAAATGCTAAGCATTATGAATGAGGTAAAAAAATATGCCGGTTTGGTTGCCGTTCATGCAACCAACGGCGATATGATCGATTATCTCGTTGAGAAATATAAATCACAAAACAAATTATCACCATGGTATCATTATCTCTCCCAACCCGAATTAACCGAAACCGAAGCTTCGGGTCGTTTTGTTGATTTAGCTTACCTTTCGGGAGTTAATGCATATATTGTTCACATGACTTGTGAAGGCGCCTTGAACAAAGTAAGGGAAGCCACTAAACGCAATCAGAAAATGCTGGTTGAAACTTGCCCGCAATATCTCCTTCTTGATGCATCTGTTTATAAAAAAGGCTTCGACTCGGCAAAATGGGTAATGAGTCCGCCGATACGCGAGAAAAAGGACAATGAATCACTTTGGGCTGGGATCAGGCAAGGACTAGTTCATGTTATCGGCACCGACCATTGTCCATTTATGTGGAGTGATAAACTAAAAGGTAAGGACGATTTTACAAAAATTCCAAATGGTGCTCCCGGCTTGGAACACCGTATTGAACTTCTGTTCTCGGAAGGAGTTAGGAAAAATCGTATTAGCCTCAATAAATTCATTGAGATTACCTCTACAAATGCTGCAAATTTTTTTGGGCTTTTCCATAAAAAAGGAACTATTGCAGTTGGCTCAGATGCAGATATT
>Ga0208648_1001231_pt1:0-17500 | contig 21768 bp, 18 predicted proteins | sample AntAceMetag02UKL_FD_184772 | JGI IMG/M metagenome (GOLD analysis project Ga0208648, IMG submission 184772) | Saline lake microbial communities from Ace Lake, Antarctica - Antarctic Ace Lake Metagenome 02UKL (SPAdes) (version 2) | ecosystem: Environmental > Aquatic > Non-marine Saline and...
TGAGCTCTAAATTCCAGACCACTGAACAACTCAGCTTCACTGGAAACCTTGTGTTCATGGATATAGATCCTACCTCGAGTACTGACTTGAATTATAATGGCGTTGCAGCGTATGGCGAGAATCCTATTGAGGTCTCTGGTCAGGTCAAATATCAAGTTGGTAAAGGCGTTGAACTCCTCTGGAGAGCTGGTTGGATTGCTAGTGATAGTGATATCGTAGATGATGCTTTCTCTACATACGGACAGATGGAAGTTACTTTCTAGTCAGTAACTTTTCATAGTACGCGTTGATGTTAAAAAACGAGCTCTGATTTTTCAGAGCTCGTTTTTTTTTGTCTATTCCTCTACCTCCTATTCCCATCTTCCTTTGTCCTCTCTGACTAATAAAAATCCATGGAGTGTCTTTCTTGTCGTTGCAGTGGGGGTTTTTCTGTCCACCATGGACAGTTCTATGATCAATGTGGCTCTTCCTTCTATTATGCGAAGTTTTGGGACAAGCTTGCCGCAAACTGAATGGGTGGTTTTGGTTTATCTCCTTACAATTACAACTTTTCTGTTGTTTTGGGGGAGAATGGCAGACGAACTGGGCTTAGGTTCTGTCTATCTCAGTGGAATGGTTGTTTTTTCGATCGGCTCTGTGGCCTGTTATTTGTCAGCAACATTACTTCAACTGATTGCTTTTCGGTTCTTTCAGGCCATGGGTGCTTCAATGATGATGGCTACGGGACCGGCAATTATTAAACTGGTGTTTCCAGTGGAACAGTTGGGAAAAGCCCTGGGACTTATCGGCGTATCAACGTCCATTGGACTTATGGTGGGGCCGCTCATATCAGGTATTCTCGTTCACAGTTATTCCTGGCGTGGTATATTCCTGGTTACCCTTCCAGTCAGCTTGTTTGCAAGTTTTGCAGGGTGGATTTTTCTAAAACCTTTTTCATCGGAAAAAGGTTTTAAAAAAAAACGCTATTCATTCGATTGGGCTGGGATGGTATTTTGGACTGGAACGATAAGCCTGGCAGTGCTGATTTCCACACATTTTTCCAGTGTCTCCATGGGAACTCTTTTGGGTGAGGTTGTTGCGTGTCTGATCCTTTGTCTCTTGCTGGTGAGGACAGAATTAGGAAAAGACAATCCCCTTTTTCCCGTCTCGCTTTTTCGCAGACGTTCCTTTGCTATCGCCTTGTTTTGCGCTGCTCTTTCTTTTACGGTGCTCTTTGTCGTTCTTATCCTTATGCCCTTCTATCTGGATTATGTTCTAGCACTTTCCGCCAGGAGCATTGGTTTTGTAATGATGGCATTGCCAATCTCAGTATTTTTTGTCTCTCCACTCTCTGGTTTTTTGTATAATCGTTTGGGAGCCAGGTTCCTCACAACCAGTGGTCTGACAATTGCTGCCTCCGGTTTGATACTTCTTTGTCTTCTTACAACTGAGAGTTCACCATTTGATGTTGCCTGGCGCTTAGCTGTTCTTGGATGTGGTCAGGCTCTTTTCTTAACTCCTAATAGTGCAACGGTACTCGAAAATGCAGGGCCTGGGCAAACAGGAGTGAGCTCTGGGATGTTGGCCACTGCAAGAAATCTTGGAATGCTTGCAGGGGTGTCTTTAGCCGGACTGCTCTTTGGAATAATTTTTTCAAGACTTAGTGGCGGACTCGATCTCAAACACTACAGTCCTGTCCAAGTGCATAATTTTATGTATGCCTTAAAAATGACATTTAGTATTACCGCTGTTTTTTCAGTCTTTGGAGCGGTACTTTCGTCAATGCGAGGGGGAATTCGAGAAAAGATAATACCTGGAGTATCAGGAGGTTCTGCTGATTGAAGATGAGGGATGGAGAGTTTTTACACCGCCATCAATCATTGATTATTTTTAGGTAAGCTAATACGTGCAACAGTGCCACCTGACTCACCATGTTCCAATGAAAATTGTCCATGGTGTTCTGCAATAATTTTTTCTACCAGAGTGAGGCCCATTCCGGTTCCATACGTTTTGGTTGTAAAAAAAGGATCGGAGACCTGTTCCAGGCTGGCTGCACCTAAACCGACACCCGTGTCTTGTATGGTTATGGTGACGTAAGCGTTATCTTCTTCACATGTTACTGTTAAGATACCACCAGATGTCATGGCTTCTATCCCATTTCTGATCAGGTGGAGCAGCATCTGTCGTATCAACTTTGAATCTATAAAAAGTTCGGGGTCAGGAGATGGCAGATTCAGCTGGTAAAGAATAGATTGTTTTTTCATGGATCCATAAAAGAGAAGAATGCTTTTACGGATGAGGGGATAAAGCTGCTGTATTGATTTGTCTGGTTTGTCGTCGTCAACGAAATTGAAGAGATCGTCAAGAGTGGATTCAACTCTTGTCGACTCCATGATCATCATATCCAGGAATTTTTGAGTTTTTTCATCGGGACTTTTTTTGGCAAGCAACCTGGCAATCCCGCCAATGGAAGTTATGGGATTACGAATGGCGTGAACAAGCTGTGCGGACATGTGGCCAAGTGCTGAATAACGGTCTGCTTCAATAAGAAGATCCTTATTTTTCTCAAGTTCCTGTGTTACATCCTCAAGCTCTGTTATCTTGTTTTGCATGTCTTGGTAGAGGTGGCTATGCTCTATGGCTAGACTTGCCTGATTTGCAAATATTTCTAAAGAGTTGATGTCATTTGTTGAAATCGGGTGAGCTGTAACAAAATTGTCGGCAATGATTACACCCAATGATTTATTTGGCGAGAAAAGAGGAGTGATGATAAAGTTGTCTTCCTGGAGGCTGTTTAAAAGATGCTCTGATATTGCTTGTGTTCCAATGGCTCCATTTTGGATGTGAATACTTTGCCGACTGGTACATGCTTGAATGAGAACATGATTCTTATTGTCAGCAGGAATTTTAAGATTTTGAACGAGTGAATTGAGTTCGGCATCATTGTCCATGTAGGAAGTCTTGACCTTATCGAGGATATCAGTAAGGTGCAGGTTATCCTTTTTGATTCCATCCCAAACCCGGCTGGCATCAGCTCTGGATTGGGGGCCAATTGCCATTTTTCCCTGTAGTTCTGTATTGTCGTTATTGAAAAGGAGAAGGAAAGCCCTGTTGAATCGTAATCCTTCTTCGGCGGTGATACCGACCAGAATGGATTGTAGAACAGTGTTTAGCTCGATGCTGTTTAAATAGGCACTGTTCATCTTCAGATTAAGCTGATGAAGGAATCTGGTGCGGAAATTAGTGAGTTCAAGTTGTTTCTGATAGCGGCGGTTATCGATAGTCAGTTTTCGTTTTTGCAGTGTTCTTCTGACGGCAAGACTAAATTCGTCAAGGGTAACCGGTTTTGCAAGATAATCATCAGCCCCCTGTCGTAAACAGTTGAGGGCAACCTCTAAGTCTGTGGTGCCGGTCAACATGATTATGCTGAGGTCAGGGTAGAGAGGAACGAGTTCTTTAAGGATTTCAGTGCCGTCACGATCGGGGAGGCCGATGTCTAGAAGAACAAGTGCAACTGATTCCTGTTGAAGAATGTGATTTAGTTCGGCCGCATTGGATGCCGTGAAAACAGTAAAGCCCTCGCTGCGGAGAAGGGTTTCAAAGATAAGAATGATTTCTTTTGAGTCATCAACAATGACTATGGATTCGCAGGGATCAAGAAAATTTCTCGAGGGACCTGTTTCGTCATCAAGAACTGTCGTTGCAGAGTCAACCATTGGCAATCATATTGATTAAACTGAAGTTGAATGTTGGCAAGCTTATAGAATAACGCAAAGTTGATTGTACAGTGCTGGTGAAAAAAGAAAAGAAAAAATCGAATATATTCCTATTAAACCGGTTAAAATGGACGAAGATTTATGCTTACTGAAGAGTTTCTTGTTATAAAAGGTCAATTATTTTTTAACGACTTCTACATCTTTTGTGGGTCAAAAGTGGAGAACATGTGAAAAACGAAGTAAGTGATAAGGAGTTGAAAAAGGTCATCGCGGATTTCCTGGAGATGGGGCATGTTGATAATATCTTTGAAATGTTTAGACAGGATAGTAAATACTACCGTTGGACTGGAGAGTTACTTGATGATGAACGATTTGCTGTACGCCTGGGGATTGCTGTTCTCTTTGAAGAGTTGAAGGCTGTTCGCAAGGATGATATTCACCTCGCTGTTCCATCTCTTTGCAAAGTGCTGAGTGACGGTAAACCCCATGTTCGTGGTGAGGCGGTTAATGTTTTAGGGATAATAGGAAGTGAAGAGGCCCTCGTGTGTGTTCGCAAAGCACTGCAGGATGACTCACCGCAGGTACGTGAAGTTGCAAGAGATGTTTTGGAGGAATGCGGGTGAAAAAGATTTTTGGAGAAGGGGGTGAGCTCTCCCTGGGATTAAAAGGCTTCGAGCCAAGAGCCGGACAGCAGCTGATGGCAGAAGCCGTCGAGGAAATTTTGGCTGATGGCTGTGAGGGAACCGATGGCAGGGCCTCTATTCTACTGGTTGAGGCAGAAACCGGAATTGGGAAAACCCTTGCATATCTGGTTCCGGCAATTCTTTCGGGACAGCGGGTTGTGGTCTCAACGGCGACCATTAATCTCCAGGATCAGATTGTAAAAAAAGAAATCCCTCTGCTTGAAAAAGTTTTGGAAATGAAAATTCCTGCTCTCTGCATCAAAGGGCGTCAGAATTATCTTTGTCACTATCGCTGGTTTCAGTACTGTTCTACTCCTCAATTGCCTTTATTGGAAAAGAGTGATGTCGGGAGAATCGAGAAATGGCTTGCAAAGACAGAGACAGGCGATCGGGCGGAGCTTGACTGGCTACCCGATCGTTCACCACTCTGGCATAAAATATCGGCCCAGTCAAATCAATGTATGGGGAGTGATTGTCCGGAATTCAATCTCTGCTTTGTTAATCGTTTACGAAAACGTGCAGGCTCTGCTCGACTCCTCATTGTGAATCATCATCTGTTTTTCTCGGATCTGGCACTGCGTCAAGCTGGATTTGGCGAAATATTACCACGATATCAGGCTGTTATTTTTGATGAAGCACATCATTTGGAGAATGTGGCCACTAACTTCTTTGGCAAGCATTTCAGTCATTATCAATTACTTGATCTTATTGGCGATCTTGAACGACATGTAGAGGGTGATTTGGAGGCATCTGCTTTTGATCAAGTGATTACTTCTGCTAGTGGCCTCAAACAACGACTTGACAACTTTACTACGCTTTTCCCTGCAAAGAGGGGACGTTATCCACTGTCACCTTTTATCGATACGCTTGATGGTTGGCAGGAAAAGCTAGATACTTTAATTAGGGGTCTGGAAAAACTTGCCGGGCACTGTTCAGCACTGGCAAACCATGGTGAAATATGGAATCTGTTTGCTGACCGTGCCACAGTGCTCCAAAAAAATCTGCACCATATTGCAGGCCCGGACCAGGAAGAAAAAGGATATTATATTCGCTGGTATGAAAGGCGGGAAAGGACTGTCAGCCTTTCAGCAACCCCCGTAAAGATTGCAGAAGAATTAGAGAATTGTCTGTATAATAGTGTTCAGTCCTGCATTATGACCTCTGCGACCTTAACAACAGGGGGTACGTTTAAGTATATGCAGGAACGCCTTGGCATCGCAGATCCGTGTAAAGCATTGTGTCTGCAATCCCCCTTTGACTATGAAGGTAGAACTCTGTTATATGTACCAGAGCAGGGTTTTCCAGAGGCTACTGCGAAAAATTATAATGAGACCCTGAGCAATCGTATTTATGAGTTATTAAAAATCAGCAGGGGGAGGGCTCTGGTACTTTTTACCAGTTTCAGGGCCATGGATCTAGTTGCAGAATATCTTACAGGAAGGCTTTCATATCCTGTACTGGTACAGGGAACGGCGTCGCGTCATGCTTTACTCGATCAGTTTCGTGAAACAAATGATTCTGTGTTGCTTGCAGTTGCATCTTTTTGGGAAGGAGTTGATGTGTCCGGAGATTCCTTGAGTTGTGTGCTTATCGATAAACTCCCCTTTGAAGTACCAAGTGATCCTGTCATTCAGGCGAGGATGCAGGCCATCGAGGCAGACGGTGGAAAACCGTTCTTTCAGTTTCAGATTCCACGGGCTATCCTGACTCTGCGTCAGGGTGTCGGACGACTTATGCGTTCCACAAGTGACAGGGGAGTTATCGGGATTTTGGATATCCGTCTGTATTCAAAAGGCTATGGAAAAATTTTCCGTGCGAGTTTACCCCTCTCTCCTGTGGTACGAAGACTTGAAGATGTGAAGAAATTTTACACAACAGATCAAATTAAGGGATACTAAAATGGCAGATATCACCAAAGCCAGTGCTAAAGAACTGTTGATGCAAGCTATTGCTCCGGAGGTGGCCAGGATTGAGCAAGTCATGCGTCAGGATTTGCAGGCAGTTACAGCTGGGGCAGATCCGTTATTAAGCGAAGTTCTTGAGTATGGTATTTTTAACGGTGGCAAACGTCTCCGTCCTCTTCTTGTTATTCTGGCCGCACGTCTCTGTGGTCTTGAAGAACAGGTGGATAATATGAATAATATCTACCCGTTAGCGATAGCTTTTGAGTATCTCCATGGTGCGACTCTTTTTCATGATGATGTTATTGATGGGGCAGATATACGTCGTGGGAAGCCATCAGTTAATAAAGAATTTGGAATGATTGCTGCGATACTCGGTGGTGACTTTCTTCATTCTCGTTCCATGTTTATAGTGGGTACGCTCGGCGGAAAAGAGGCACTGCAAATTTTCTGCGAGGCAACAAATGCCATGGTTGATGGCGAATTTCTTCAACTTCGCAATGCCCAAAATTATAACCTTTCGGAGTCGGATTATTTTACAGCGGTAAAGGGAAAGACAGCGTTGCTTATTGCAGCAACCTGTGAGATTGGAGCCCTTGCTGGTGGTGCAAATACTGCCAGACAGCAAGCACTTGCACAGTATGGAATCAGTCTGGGAATAGCATTCCAGATTGTGGACGATCTTCTTGATTACCAGGGAGATGCTGCGCAAACAGGCAAAGTGATTGGCAATGATTTCCAGGAGGGGAAAATGACTCTTCCTGTTATATTAACTCTTGCTTCTGCAGATTCAGATGATAAGGAGAGGTTTCTGTTTCTTCTGGAAAATGAAAATGCTCGGCAGAATGGTTTTGCAGAGGCCTTTGAATTGATTGAAAAATACGATGGTTTTGGACGAAGTAGAAAAAGTGCAGAGTCAATTGTTACAGAGGCTATCGCAGGACTGGAAATATTTTCAGCTAAAGAAAGTCTGCCAACCCTTGCTATTTTCGAGGCTCTGGCACAATATGTATTAGCCAGAAAAAAGTAGTTAGAGCTCGGAAGTTTGGGATTGTCGTACCTCACGGAATAGTTACTTTTTGGATTGATGTGTGAATTATGAGCAAGCAAATTAGAAAAAAAAGAAAACCTGCAGTACGTCGTAAAAAGAAAACCAGGAAACCCTCCTTATTAACAGTAAGGATATGTTCATTCTTCATTCTTCTTGGTTTGCTATTGTTTTCAATGGGAGCGGCAGGATATGTTATCTTTTTTAAAACAACCATTGCCCATGGTGCCGTTCTTGAGAAAATAAACACTGATATAGTTTTTGAAGAACCCTATATAGCTACTCCTGAATTGCCATCAGATATTCCTCCGGTTCGTGATTCCAGCTTGCCAATGGTTGCTATCATCATTGATGATATGGGGTATCACAAGGAGATTGGAGATGAGTTGCTTGCACTTCCCATGAATTTAACTTTTTCATTTTTGGCTGCAGCACCCTTTACAGCTGAACTTGAAGAAGCAGCTTTTCAGGCAGGTCGGGTCATCATGTTACATCAGCCCATGGAACCTAAAAGTAAAGAGTGGGATCCTGGCCCCGGGGCAATGCTTGTCGGGCAAAGTGAAGAGGAACAGCAACGTCTGTTTCGGCTGAATCTTCAAGCTGTTCCCCATGCAGTTGGCATCAATAACCATATGGGGTCCTTATATACTGAAGATCGAGTGGCAATGGATAGTTTAATGCAACTTGTACGTGGTCAGGGCCTGTTTTTTGTAGATAGTTTCACCACTGCTGATAGTCAGGGACTTGCAGCAGCTTCTGCTGCTGGAGTACCCACTGCGAGACGGCATGTTTTCCTCGATAATGTCCATTCCCAAGATAAGGTGTGTAAACAATTACAAAAACTGGTGGAGACTGCAGAAAAAAATGGCTGGGCAATAGGAATAGGTCATCCGAATGATGCAACCCTTAGTGCACTGATGAACTGCCGAAGCAATTTACTAAAAAGTGTCCGTCTGGTGAGTGCTCAGGAATTATTGGTTAAACTGAGTCACCCTAAGGAATGAATAATTAATAACTTGTACTTTATATCCATTTCTTTACGGCCCCTTATGCCGTTTTTGAAGTAAAGAAAGTCCAAGTTATTTATTTACGACGGCTTAGCCACGCCCAAAAGCGTAATCTGTGAGACTGAAGTCCCGCTTCCACGGTATCACCCTAACTTCTGAATAGTTACGTAATCACGTATTCTTAATTTTAAACTGAGTAACCATGTCTTTCAGAGTGGTGGCGATGGTGGCAAGTTCATTGGCGCTATCTTTTACGGTATCACCAGTACTGGAGAGTTCTCCTGTAAGTTCTGACATTTCAGTTATATCCTGGGCAATTTCTTCAGAGGCACTTGAACTCTGGGCGACGTTCTCATTCACCTCACCAATACCCATTGCTGCCTGTTGAATGTTTTCAGCAATTTCATTTGTGGTTGCAGCTTGCTCGGCAACCGACACCGTGATTCCCGCCACAATTTCGTCAACTTTGCCAATCACCTCTGTGATTTGTCGAATTTCAGCAACGGTTTCATTGGTGGAACCCTGCATTGATTCAATGGACGATCTGATTTCCCCGGTGGCAGCTGCAGTCTGCTTGGCAAGTTCTTTAATTTCATTTGCGACGACCGCAAATCCCTTTCCGGCCTCTCCGGCTCTGGCTGCTTCAATGGTAGCATTTAAGGCAAGGAGGTTTGTCTGGTCTGAAATTTCTGTAATAACTCCTGTTACTTTTGAGATCTGGTTCGCAGCTTCTCCAAGGGCGTCGACTTTAACTGAAGAGCTGTTTGCAAGTTGGACGGCATCTTCTGTAATACTCCTTGCCTCTTTTGTTTTAGCATCAACTTCGGCAATGGATCTGGTGACTTCTTCAGAGGCAGTGGCCACAATAGTTACATTGGTTGAGGCTTCTTCACTTGCCGCTGCAACCGAGTTCATGTTGCCACTCAACTGCTCTGTTGCCGCAGCTACCGAACTTGCACGATTGGAAACATTGGCACTGTTTTCAGACATTGAATGGGCGATACTGTTTAATTCACTGGAAGTGGAGCTAAGTCCTAAAACTTCGTTATTCATATTGCCAATCATGGCATTGAGTTTGTCTGTCATACTGTTAAGGGCTGTGGCAAGAAGACCAAGCTCGTCTTTTTGTTGAAGCTCAAGATGCTTTGTTAAATCTCCGGCGGCAAGAGATTCAGCTAGAGCTACCGATTTCCTGAGAGTGGAGCTAATCTTTCTGGAAAGAAAAAAGCTGAACAGAAAAGAGAGGAGAATTGAAAGGACGGTCAGTCCTATAATCAGTTGGATTTTCACCCGGATTCCCGATTGTAATTCTTTATTGTCTTCAAGAATAACCTTTTTTATTTCTTCAGCAATTGTATGAATTGTTGTCTTAATTCCTTGGATTGACTGGCGGGATTTGGTGTTATATATGGCCATGGCCTCATCCTTGAAGCCGTCGTTTGCATCTACTGCCTGCTGGATTTCCCGTGCAGAATCATGAAGGTCTTTGTGAGGTTTCTCAAGCTGTTTCAGGAGTGGGGCAATACCGGGGAGTATTTTTTCGGCCTTTTTTCTTTTTTCTCCGTACATCCATTTACCAAGTTTGCAGGCATGGTCATCAGTTTTGACCTTTAAAGTGGTGGCATTTTCATCAAGAAGAAAGATGATGACCTTATTCTGCCAGTTAATGTGATCAATTTCACGATTCAACATTATGGCTTCAAGTTGATTCAAATAGCTGTTACGGTCAATTTTTGTTGAAAGATTACTGAAACCGTTCCAACTTACCGTACTGACGATAATCAGTAAAATACCGGCAAAACCAAAACCAATTGCAAGTTTTTTCGCTATGGGCAGGTCGTTCCAATTCATTATACAATCTCCTTTGGGATCTGATTCTATTCAATACTTCTATAAACAAATACGACGCTATCTTCGTTTATTGTATGTTAAATACACTCAAAAACACAAATATTATTATTGTTTAGAACGAAAAAAGTGAGAAAGTACTTTTGACAAAAGCAGTGCTTATAAGAATGGGTTGAGCGGGGAGGGAATCTCCCCGCTCAACGAGTATAACTAATTGCTTTTAATGCTTAAATGAACGCTGCCCAGTGAACATCATGGCAACTTTTGGGTCAGCTTCGTTACATGCGGTAATAACGTCAGAATCGCGCATGGATCCACCTGCCTGCAAAATTGCGGTACAGCCCTGATCAATTCCAACATCAGCACCATCTCTGAAGGGGAAGAATGCGTCTGAAATCATAACAGACCCTGGCAGGTTTGCTTTGTCTTCCAGAACTTTGGCGTCTATGGCTTCTTTGTCCGCTTTATCACGTTTTCCCTGGGTGATTTCCAGGCAAAGGTCGGCGTAAGGGATTTTGTGGGTATCAAAACAGGTGATGTCTGCATATTTGATATAGGCTTTGTGGACAGCAATTTCTGCAACACCAACTCTGTCCTGTTCACCTGTTCCAATGCCTACCGTGCAACCATCTTTGATATAAAGTACAGAGTTGGAGGTTACACCATGCTCAACGGCCCAACCGAAGATCATGTCATCAATTTCCTGTTGGGTAGGTTCACGGTCACATTTATAATCAACACCTTTTCTGGTGGCGACCGCTGGCAGTAGATCGTTTATTGAGCGGATGGAATTCACGGCCGATTGCTGAGCAATGATTCCTCCATCAATAAGGCTTTTAAAATCAACAAAGCGAAATTTTTCAAAGTCAGCAAGACGATCAATTGCACCCATCCTGATAACTCGCAGGTTTTTTCGAGCGGCAAGAATTCCAAGACTGCCATCTTCAAAATCAGGGGCACAGACAACCTCAAGATAGTTTTCAGCCATTATCCGTGCTGTGTCGTTGTCCACTGCCCGGTTCAGGATAACAGCGCCACCAAAGGCTGCTATGCGGTCACAACGGTTGGCTTTGTAATATGCACTGCTCAGAGTCTCTCCAATGGCTGCCCCGCAGGGGTTGTTATGTTTGAGAATAACAGCCGCTGGCTTATCGGTGAGATATTTAATAATGTTGAGGCCATTATCCACATCGGTCAAATTAATTTTTCCGGGATGTTTCCCGACCTGCAACATATCTTCCACCTCGATACCAGAAACAAGACCATTACCTGATTCGATAAATGTACAGTCACCTAATGAGAGATTACCGTTGATCAGCTCATATAAGGCGGCTTCCTGATCAGGATTTTCACCATAGCGGATACCGCGTTCATCAATTGAGCCATCTTCCATTTTTATTCCCCAGGTACGCTTGCGGTATACAAGTTTCTGATCGCCAAAGGAGATGGTCATATCCATTGGAAAGCTATCTCCGAGGATGGTTGTGTACATTTTTTTGATATCACTCATGATGAATTGCTCCGTTTAGGTTGAAAATTTATAAAGCAGGAAGTTGTTTGTATACTAAGGAACGAATAAGGAACACACAATAAATAACTTGAACATTTTTCAGGCAGTACCTGATTAACAACTCCCCCGGAAGTGGGGCTTACTTTGTTCAATTTGTTTCTTAGCGGCCCCTAAGTAGTCATCTGGAAACTGCAATCCCAGTCCTTGCATACTGGATCAAACCCTTTTTGTCTGATCATTGCACTTACTTCCTGAAGGGATCTGTGGTCACCCACACTGAATTGTTCTGCTTCGGAATCGGATTTTCCATAACCACCGGGGGCGGTACAGGAGCCTGCTGAATAGCGTGTGGGGCCAAGTCTCAGCATACCGTCACGATAGCGCGCCTCCTCTCTTGTGGATACAATGAGGCCAACATCCTGGTCGAAGAGACGGAGGGCAAATATCAATTGGCTGAGATTACTCTCAGTTACTGTTTCAAGAGGCTCAAATTCTCCAGTGGCGGGTCGCATGCGAGGAAATGAAACCGTAAACGCGGTTGACCAGAATTCCCGGCGTAGCCAGTGCAAATGGTGACCAATTGCGAGTCCTTCGGCACGCCAGTCGGAAAGCCCAAGGAGAGCACCAATTCCAACTTCACGCATTCCAGCTTCAGCTACACGGGCAGGAGTTTCAAGGCGATAGTCAAAGTCACTCTTTTTGCCAGAGAGGTGAACCTGTTTATACATGTCTCTATCATAGGTTTCCTGATAGACTGCAACGGCAGTGATACCGGCAAGAAACAGGCGATGGTAATGCTCAGTGGACATTGGTTGAATTTCTATGGAAACAGCTGCGAATTTGTCCCGTAACCTGAGAGCGATCGCCTCCATATATTCAACGTCCACGGCGTTTTCTGCTTCCCCGGAAACCAGCAAAATATGCTGAAAGCCGCGCTCATGGAGTATCATTGCCTCTTTTTCAGCTTCGTCCAGTGTTAAACATTTACGTTTGATTCGGTTGTCAGCAGAAAATCCACAGTATACACAGCGATTGGTGCAGTAATTGGAAAGATAGATGGGGGCGTATAATTGGGTGGTCTTTCCAAAACGGGCCAACGTTATTTTAGCAGACTTTGCAGCCATTTGGTGTAGATAGGGTTCGGCTGCCGGAGATATCAGAGCCGCAAGGTCATCTAGGTTCAGCCGCGTAGCATTCAGTGCATATTCAACATCCGAAGTCGTTGAACATTTGATCTGCTCACGCAGGTGATTGAAATCAGGTGATTGAAACATATCAGGCTAAAAATCCAAGGTCAGAGGATAAGGTGCCATCTTCGGGGGAAGACGCACTGGCCTGCTTAGTCCTCTGGCCCATCCCAGAAACATAGGCAGTTCGGCCGGCTTCAACTGCCATGGCAAAAGCCCTTGCCATGGCAACAGGGTCTCCGGCAATGGATATTGCAGTGTTGACAAGAACAGCATCGGCGCCCATTTCCATGGCATAGGCTGCGTGGGAAGGTGCTCCGATTCCAGCATCTACGACAACGGGTACCCGGGCTTGTTCTATTATGATTTCAATCATGGCTTCAGTAAGTACACCCTGGTTGGTACCGATAGGTGAACCCAGAGGCATTACAGCAGCAGCACCTGCATCCTGAAGTTTCAGGGCCAGGATAGGATCTGCATTCATATAGGGGAGAACAATGAAACCTTCTTTGACGAGTTTTTCTGTTGCGATAAGGGTTTCAACAGGGTCCGGTAACAGAGTTCGTGGATCAGGAGTGACTTCGAGTTTCAGCCATGAGGAACCTGAAGCTGTACGTGCAAGGTTGGCCAGGCGGATGGCCTCATCTGCATTTCTTGCTCCGGATGTGTTTGGAAGGAAGGTATATGGGCGTTTGCCCAAAGCCTTCATAATATCATCATCTGGGTTATCAAGATTGACGCGGCGTAGTGCAACGGTGACCATTTGGCAATCAGATGCTGCAATAGCTTCTGCCATGACAGATGACGATGAGAATTTTCCTGTTCCAAGGAAAAGTCGTGAAGTAAATGTAGTTCCAGCTATGGTCAGCATATCAGCCGCCTCCAACAAATCGAATTATTTCCACCTGATCGTTTTCAGTAATCTTTACTGAGCTGTAAGAGTCTGGTTGGATGATTGTAGTATTTAATTCAACAACAACAGTGTCAGGAGAGAGTTCAAGATTTTCCAGAAGGTCCGTGACTGTAAATATATCATGCAGTGATTTACTGTTGCCGTTTACTGTGATGTTCATACTGGTATAGTAGGTAATACAGGTTAAGATCTCAAAATTGCAGAAAATCAGTTTCGTTTTTTATCAGCACCAAGAAGAATCCGAAGTGCCTGATTTGCCTGATGGTGTGCGGCAATACCAACTCTTGGGGCCATCAGTCCCATGCCAGGAGTTGCCTCGGATGTTTCATCGCCAACAATAAAAATTCCGGGTCGTAACATTTTGGTAATGATAGTGTTATTTTCACCAAAGCCAGCCATACCAGATGAGCCGACGTAAGAAACACGAAGCATCTTGGTGAGTACCGATCGTAATGTGGCGGCTTTCATGACCGGGTCATCAAAACACTCAATAAGGATGTCAACATCACTAAAAAACTGCGGTAAGCTTGTCTCGGTCAGTTTTTCATCGATGAGTTCCAGGGAAATCAATGGGTTCATTCTGAGAAGATTATCCTGCAAAGCACATGTCTTCTGCATTCCTATCTGATCAACAAAATAATGTTGTCGATTAAGGTTGCTTGGCTCCACCACATCATAATCGGATAAGAGCATCTTGCCAATACCGATTTTCGCAAGAGCTCCTGCAACTGCAGATCCTAAACCACCAAGGCCGAGAATGGCAACACTGGATGCCCTGATTTTTTTTTGTATTCCGGGGGTATGCCTAGCTGAAAGCAACGCTTCCATTTCTTCCCTCTTTGGCATCGCCCCTTTTTGGATCAGGGAGCATGAGTCTCCATCCTTGATAGGGGTATCCGAAGTTACAGGGAAGCCATTGAGGATAAAAATGTCAGTTGCAGGTTTATAGATAGCAGCGATGTCTGCAAGAGTTTCGCCGGAAGAGAAAGGATGTTCCTGTTCGTTAATTAAAATCATATTGACTTGATAGAATTAGATCAGACGGTGTGGCTATGAGGGGGAATTGTGGAATTGGCAGGAATCTCACAATCATTTAGACAGCTATAAGCGCCAATTGTACACTGTTCACCAAGAGTGACATTGAGTAAAAGGGCACCATTTTGAATATCACACCCGTCTCCTATGGTAGATCTTCCATTAATTTCTACTCCAGGGTGAATGCTTACATCTTTGCCTAATGTTGAATTCGGGGAGACCTGGATCGTTTCTGGGCTAATCATGGTGATGCCATCAGCCATAAGGGTCTGGTTTCGACGGAGTTGGAGTTCGCGATGTGCTTGGGAAAGTTCAAGCCGTGAGTTGACCCCAAGGATGTCCTGGGATGCGGATGTTACAAATTTGTGGACAGGGATTTTTTCCGAGACTGCTTCGGTGACTATATCAGTGAGATAAATTTCACCCTGGCTGTTGTTGGTTCCAATATTTTTAAGATGAGAAAAAAGAAACGTGGTATCTATGCAGTAAATGCCAGTATTAATTTCCTGAATTTTTTTCTGTTCGGGATCTGTATCTTTTTCCTCGACAATACAAAGAATGGAGTTGTCTGCATCACTGACAATACGACCATAATGAGTCGGATCTTCAAGTAGGGTGGTCATAACGGTAAGAGTGGCCTTTTGGGCACGATGCTGGGCAAGCATATTCTGTAAAGTTTCAGGGCGAATGAGAGGCGTATCCCCGCAAAGAATCATAACACAGCCACTTTTTTCGTTAATGGCAGTTTCAGCACAAAGTACTGCATGGCCGGTTCCCAGTTGTTCTTCCTGTACGACCAGATCAATAGGAAAGCCTGTCAGATTTTCTTTCACTGCCTCTTTTTGATGTCCAACGACAACAATGGATTTGGTCGCCTTTAAATATGTGGTCGCGTGAATAACGTGGTGCAGCATCGGAGCATAAAAGACTTCATGGAGAACCTTTGCCTTATTAGATTTCATTCGAGTGCCTTTTCCAGCAGCGAGAATGACGAGGTAGAGCTTTGAATTGTCGGACATTTTAAATCTTTTTAGCTAGGAAGAAATTTAGGTGGTGAGAGGAAAAAGTAGTATCCTGTATATTGAAAACTGTCAAGTGTGAGTGGAAGCTAAAAGGATAAAAGGCAGTAATTTGGTACAAAAAAAATAACATAAAAAAATCGGCGGCGACCTACTCTCCCACATAGTCACCCATGCAGTACCATCGGCGCAAAAGAGCTTAACTTCCGTGTTCGGAATGGGAACGGGTGGATCCTCCTTGCTATTACCACCGATAAAATCGGTAAATACGCGGTATGCGGTGTACGGTTTTGGGTCTGCGGGAAGGTAAAGACTGAGTCTTTATCTCGCATACCGTTTGCCGGTACCTCATACCGATATTATAAAAAATCGATAATCGAATAGTAGAGTATTCAGTAGCGTCTTAATCAAGAGAAATGAATAAGCCGCACGGCTTATTAGTATCAGTTAGCTCCATGTGTTGCCACACTTCCACACCTGACCTATCAACGTTGTAGTCTTCAACGAGCCTTCAGGGGACTAATGTCCCGGGATATCTTATCTTGGAGTGGGCTTCCCGCTTAGATGCTTTCAGCGGTTATCCCTGCCGAACTTAGCTACCCAGCGATGCTCTTGGCAGAACAACTGGAACACCATAGGTTCGTCCATTCCGGTCCTCTCGTACTAGGAAAAGATCTCCTCAAATATCCTGCGCCCGCAACAGATAAGGACCAAACTGTCTCACGACGTTTTAAACCCAGCTCGCGTACCACTTTAATTGGCGAACAGCCAAACCCTTGGGACCTGCTTCAGCCCCAGGATGTGATGAGCCGACATCGAGGTGCCAAACCTCCCCGTCGATATGGACTCTTGGGGGAGATAAGCCTGTTATCCCCGGAGTACCTTTTATCCGTTGAGCGACGACCCTTCCATGCGGAATCGCCGGATCACTAAGACCTACTTTCGTACCTGCTCGAAATGTCTCTCTCGCAGTCAAGCTCCCTTATGCCTTTGCACTCTACGGCTGGTTTCCAATCAGCCTGAGGGAACCTTCGCGCGCCTCCGTTACTCTTTAGGAGGCGACCGCCCCAGTCAAACTACCCACCAGACAATGTCCTGGATCCGGATTACGGACCGCAGTTAGATTCCTAAGATAACAAGGGTGGTATTTCAAGGGTGACTCCACAGACACTGGCGTGCCCACTTCAAAGTCTCCCACCTATCCTACACATGTTACCTCAAAAACCAATGCCAAGCTATAGTAAAGGTTCACGGGGTCTTTCTGTCTTGTTGCGGGTAACCGGCATCTTCACCGGTACTACAGTTTCGCTGAGTCTTGGATTGAGACAGTGGGGAAATCGTTACGCCATTCGTGCAGGTCGGAACTTACCCGACAAGGAATTTCGCTACCTTAGGACCGTTATAGTTACGGCCGCCGTTTACCGGGGCTTCAATTCAGAGCTTCGCTTGCGCTAACACGTCCTTTTAACCTTCCGGCACCGGGCAGGCGTCAGACCCTATACTTCGTCTTTCGACTTCGCAGAGTCCTGTGTTTTTAGTAAACAGTCGCTCCCCCCATTTCACTGCAACCACGATCTGCTCATGAAGTAAATTCAATCACAAAAAGTGGCACACCTTCTCCCGAAGTTACGGTGCTATTTTGCCGAGTTCCTTA
>Ga0208648_1001232_pt1 | contig 21763 bp, 19 predicted proteins | sample AntAceMetag02UKL_FD_184772 | JGI IMG/M metagenome (GOLD analysis project Ga0208648, IMG submission 184772) | Saline lake microbial communities from Ace Lake, Antarctica - Antarctic Ace Lake Metagenome 02UKL (SPAdes) (version 2) | ecosystem: Environmental > Aquatic > Non-marine Saline and...
CCGCCAGTTGAAGCCGAACAACGCTACTACGCCATGCTGGACGAACCAGCCATGGCAGCATAACTTAAACCAAATAGCCTCCGACAATTCCGGGGCGGTTCACATTGGTTACCAATAACCTCCAAGAAGGGAATTGGGAAACGGTGACGGTAATGCCATTGCATTTGGTAGAGGTCGCACGGTGACTTTGAGTCCGTTCATGGCACTAAATCCAATGCACTGAGTAACTCGGTTGGAAAAGAGAAAAATGCATTAATCCGCGCTTCGTTTGAATTCAGAACATCAAGAAAACCACCATAAATATTCAATCGCCAGGGTGAATTTATTAATTACCCTGGATGATCTTTACAATTATCCAGGAGTGTGACATATTCCAACCTGGATAAAAAAATACGCTTCCAGAACATAGTTTTTAAGGATTTTACGATGTACCCATCTGTAGACAGTTTACCTCAACCGATTACCAACCGTGAAGGACTGGATGATCTCGACGCACTATCAGCGGCAGGAGATATCAATGAGACGCCCTTTAACGTCTTTATAGGTCATAATCTTGGTCACCGCGTTTTTTCCATGTCGGTCCCGTTTCGCCAGTTTTACGAAATCTCTGACGTTGCAAACGACCGTGAAGCGGGCCCAGTCGCGCAACGCCCGCTTGATCCCAACCATGCGAAAAACTTAGCGAAGTATATGCTGCGTGGCCTTGTTTCAGCGGCCGAAATGCGTCGCAAGATCCAAGGGAAAGAGTCTCTCGCAGCCTTTGATGATGTTTTACACCTGCTTGGAAAGCAACCCTATTTCTCTTTGCAGCCAATCGTTTGTAACATCCGCAACATTCCATATGGCGGGAATGGGACTGGTGGAATTCGCGGAATGCGCTTGCAAACAGAGAGCGGTGAAACTGCCGCGTTTCGCGTATTTATGTCAGAGCGCCACATCTTATGGGTGGTTGATGGGCAGCATAGAAGAGCAGCTGCTGAGATGGTTATGTCTTTCCTTCAGGCCGTTCGTCAATCGGGCAAGTACCCTGCTAAAGCTCCGGTATTGTTCGCGGATAAGGGACGGGAGGTAACGACGGATGAAATGACCGTTTGGAATGAAACATATGATGCTGCGCGTTCCTACGCGACGCTAACCGTCGAAGTTCACCTAGGCCTTGATGTCGCACAAGAACGCCAGCTTTTTCATGATCTTAACAAACTGGGCAAACGAGTTAGCAGCAGCATGGCATTGCAGTTCGATAGCTCCAATCCCGTAACGCAGTTTATCAAGTCTAGCATAGTAGCTGACGGCATCATCCGAGTAAGCGATGTGGATGCTAAAGACTGGTCAAAAGATTCAGGTGAAATTGCTATGAAAGATGTGGTGGCGGTCACATCACTAGCTTTCTTGAACAAGTCGAACGCTTCAGGGGCCACACCAGTAGTTGTTGAACCGCGTCAGACGATTGTTCAAAGGCTGTGGCACAAGATTTCAGAGATTAGTGGGTTTGGAGAGGAAGGCGCAAAAGAGCTGACAGTTGCGGCTCAACCTGTGATCTTAAAGGCACTTGCAAAACTGACGTTTGATTTGAACTTCAGCAACCGACGCCCAGACAATGGAAGTGAACTTTTCGAAACACTCCTTGATGCAATCGAAAGCATAGATTTTTCGCATCAGAACCCGATTTGGCGTTTCTATGAACTTGATAATGATGAGATTACGCAAGCCGGACTTCAAGAGCTGAGTGATTGGTTGCCATCAAGCGAAGGTGCTGCAAATAGAGACATCGGATCATTTCAAGGAGGCTTCATGCGCTTTGGGGCAAAGCATAACGATATTTTTCCAATCCTGAGTGATATGATTCGCTTTCAAGTGAAGCTGCCTAGCCGCCATACCTAAGAAAATGACGCTTTGCCAAACGAAGCTGGGAGGCTGGTGCTTTGGCGCTCTGCAAAATAAAAAACGGACCCACAAGGATCCGTTTTTCACAGTATTCCGCTAGGACTTGGCGCACCGAACCGGAATTGCTCCAGACTTCAGAGCACTCACTTCGCAACTGAGGCTTAGCTTTTTTTAAGTTTGAGGGCAATGTTTTTTCCGCGCTAGGAGAAAAGCCAATGGCTTCTATAACTAACTTGACTCTTGCCGACGTGGCAACAATTAAGGCACGTATACTAAGAGGCGACTTTCAGCATCGTATTGCGGCTGACTATGACTTAAACCAGGGTCGCATAAGTGAGATTGCTAAGGGAAGACGGTTTGGACAGGTGCCTGCCGCGGCTCTGCTGCCATCCCAGGATAAAGGAGCATCGCATGTCTGAAAGACTCTTTAAACCTGGCGAAAAAGCACCTCAATCAGGACAGTATGAAATTACTGGACCAAGAGGCGGAAGGACTGGTGTTGAACGCACTGTAACGCGAGGTGAACCATTGCCACCCCCAGAAAACAAGGGGCAAAAATACCGTTTATCTGACCCAACGGAACATCGCAGGAAGTAACAATAGAAGGCCTCTGTGTTCACAGAGGTCTTTTTCTACAATACACAGCAGTTGCAACTCTCGAAAGCGTTGTAATTGCCTGAACGCCGACGAGCGACACCTCCCCCGCCAACTCCCCCCCATCCCCCCCCTCCCCAATTGAGCTTTTGACATCCGTCGCATTCCCATTTATTTGTATCTACAAATTTGTAGGGATGCATTTTACCCGTGACCGACAGCGCTGCTTCACAGATGGCTTCTTCCGGTTTCAGCGCCTATGTCCGCAGGCATAGCGCTGGGCAATTGCTGCTTTGGTCGTCCTTCTATTATGTGCTGCCGGCGCTCTCTGCGGTTATCGTCACGCAGACCGGCTGGCCTGTGCTGCATGTCTCGACGACCTATACGATTGCCATTCTGGTCTGGGCGTTTTTTGCGCCTGCTGTCGGGGCTGGCGTTGATAGCGGGCATGGTCGGCTGATCATGCGCAGCGGGGCCATTGTGGGGGTGGTCATTCTGCTTGCCGTGTCGCAGAGCACCAATATGTGGGTTTTCAGCGGCCTGATCATCGCCCTCGGCATCCCCATGGCCGCCACCCTTTATGATCCCTGTTTCACGCTTTTGATGCGCTCCATGGGCCGCAACGCCGACCGGGCCATAGCCAATGTGACATTGATCGCCGGAATGGCGACCCTGCTGACCTTTCCTGCCGCGCTCTGGCTTTCGGCGCACCTGCCCTGGCGCGAGGTGCTGATTGTCTTTGCAGGTCTGGCGGGCGTGGGCGCAATGCTGTTGCCGGCCGAACCGGCGTCGCAGACGGCCCCCCAGGACCGACCCCAGAACCGACCCAAGGGGCGGTCTTACCGGGAGATCATAACCCCTGGCTCGGCCCTGATCGCCCTGTCCTTCGGGTTGGTCATGTTCGGCCACGCCATTTTGCTGTTTCTCCTGCCCTTCATTCTGGCGCAAATGGCAAGTGTGCAGGCCGGATTGCAAGAATGGGTGATTCTGGCCCCCGCGGTGCTGGGTCCGGCGCAGATCGCCGGTCGCCTGCTTTGGGGCGCCTATGGCTACAGGCTGGGTGCGCAGCGGGCAACGCCCTTCGTGTTTGCCCTCGTCTGCCTGCCGCCGCTGATCCTCGCCGTCGCGCCCTCGGCACCGGGAGCGATTTTCACGGCTCTCATTTTGCAGGGCGGCTGCTTCGGGGTGCAAACGATCCTGCGCCCGATGATCGCGCGCGACCACCTTCCCGCCGCCCGCCTCGGCCAGGGCCTGGGGGCCATCGCCATGGTCGGCATCATCATGATGGCCCTGGGACCGGCCTCCGGCGGCATGGTTCTCGCGTCATTCGGCCATAGCGGTCTGATGATCGCAATATTGACAGCCGACCTCGTGGCGCTTGGGCTCATCTGCCTGCTGTTCTGGAAATGGGGAGGAAAACACGCATGACAGGCAACGTGACCATCGCCGGCGGTGCCATGACGCCGTTCAACCGCCGCAAGGACGGCAGCTCCTTTCGTGATTGGGCCCGGCTGGCGCTCAACGGCGCGCTGCTGGACGCCGGGATCGCGGCGAGCGACATTGATTCCCTGATTGTCGCCTCGGAAAGCGATTTTTTCACCCTGCAGCTCAATCCCGCGGCGCTGCTGGCCGATGAATGCGGCCTGACCGGCGTTGCCGCCATGCGGGTGGAAGGCGGTGGCGCATCGGGGCATCTGGCCGTGCATGCGGGCATAGCGCAGATTGAAAGCAGCCTGGCGCAACGCGTCGCCGTGCTGGGGGTTGAAGCCTCCGCCTCGCATCTGAGCGGCGCGCGGATGGGCGACCTTTACAGCCTGTCATTCGACGCCTGGACCGACGGCATGACCGGCGTGGATTCCACCGCGCTTTATGCGCTTTCCGCCCTGTCCTTCATGGCGCGCACCGGCGCCACATCAGAGGATTTTGCCCGGATCGCCGTGCGCAACCGCGCCCATGCGCGGAGCAATGCTTTTGCCCATCTGCCACTGGATATCAGCGCCGGCGATGTCGCGGCCTCGCCGCTTATCGCCTCGCCCTATCGACGGCTTGATTGCTCTCCCCTGAGCGATGGCGCGGCCTGCATCATTCTGGCCCGCGCCACGGATCTGCCGAAAGCCGACCGCCCCCGCGCGCGGTTTCGCGGGATCGGCTGCGCGACAGATACAGTGCGGCTCGGCGAACGGCAGGATGCGGGCCGCTTTGCCGGCAAGGCTCTGGCCGCTGCCCGTGCTCATGCGATGGCCGGCATCACGCCGGGCGATATCAATCTGGCCGAAGTCTACGACAGCTATTCCGGCGCGCAATTACAGGCCATCGAGGCCCTGGGGCTTGTCGATGATGTCATCCGCGCCGAACGGGAAAACGTCTTTGCCGCCACAGGCGCCGTGCCGGTGAATCTCTCCGGCGGCCTGCTGGGACAGGGCGCGCCGGTGGGCGCAACGGGCGTTGCACAGATCTGGGCAGCAGCGCAGCAGCTTGAAGGACGCTATCCGGGCAAACGGGCGGATCGCCAGCCGACCTGCGCGCTGGTGGATACGCATGGCGGCATAGCAACGCTGAACGCGGTCAGCATTCTGGAGGCCTCGTCATGAAGGTTCGGCTGGTTCTCGACTACAGCATCAATGAGGGGGTTTTGCAGCCCTATTTTGACGGGCTGCGCGCCGGCAAGGCCATCGCCAGCCGCTGCGACCACTGCAAGCACGTGGCCTTTCCGGCGCGCAGCAGCTGCGCCATCTGCCACGCCGACACCGTCAGTTTCCAGCCCTTGTCAGGCTGCGCTACGGTCGTGCACCGCAGCGATGGCCCTGCGGCCAGCCATGCCCTGGTGCGTTTTGAGGGCGCTGACACACAGACGACGGTTGCACTCAGCAACCCGCAAAGCACGGAGCCCTTCGGGTCGCTTTGCAAACCACCCGCCAACCAGACCCCTAACAAGACCGCCAATCAGATCAATGACGAGACCGCTCACAGACCCGGTCTGTGGCTTTGTCTTGGGACCTCCCCTTCCACGAAAGAGAGCAATGATGTTTGAAACATGGAACGCAGCGCAATTGTCGAAAATCGGCCTGTCCCGCGAAGGCGACACGGTGCAGATCGATATCCCCGCTGACGCCAATATTTACGCCATGACGGTGGGCGCCCAGATGGCGGCGGGCCATCATGATGCCGCGGCGATGATCTTTGAAACGGCGTCCGGCGCATTGGAAAAATGGAGTTTTGGCGAGATCGATCAGCAGGCCACCGCGCTTGCCGCCAATCTGCGGGCGCGCGGTTATGGCAAGGGCGATCTGATCGGGCTGCACACGGGCATGCGGCCCGAAACGGCCATTGGTCACATGGCGATCTGCAAGCTCGGCGCAACCGCCGTCACCCTGACGCAACTCTATGGACCGGACGCGCTGGCCCATGCGCTCAATCATTGCCAGGCATCCTGCCTATTGACCACGGAAAACGCCTGGCAGACCCTGCGGGGCGGCGCGGCTGAACGTTTTCCGCATCTGCGCGACATTCTGGTCGCCGAAGGTGAGGGCCCTGAAGACGACCTGAGCGCCATCCTGCGCGCCCCGCCGCTGCCGGGTTTCATCCCGCAATTGACCGGCGCCGATGATCCCGCCTTGCTGATGTATACCTCCGGTTCCACCGGCATGCCCAAGGGCATTTTGCATGGTCACCGGGTGCTGGCCTCCTACCGCCCCTCGATCAATCTGTTTTTCGATCTCAGCCTTGATGATCCGGACGCCATGTTCTGGTCGCCCTCCGACTGGGCATGGGTGGGCGGTCTGCTCGACATGCTTTTCCCGGCCTGGCTGGCCGGTCGCCCGGTGGTCACCTCCGAGGCCCGCTTCAAGGCCGATTGGGCCTTTGATTTCATGGCGCGCCAAAAGGTCACCCACACATTCCTGGCGCCCACCGCCATCAAGCGGCTGGCGGAAAACCCCGATCCGAAAGCCGATCACGATCTGGCGCTGCGGGTCATTTGCACCGGCGGCGAATCGCTGCCCTCCGAGACCTTGAACTGGGCCGAAAAACAATTGGGCGTGGTCTGCAACGAGTTCTACGGCATGACCGAGGTCAACCATCTGATCGGCAATTGCGCGGCGCTCTATCCGCGCAAGCCGGGGTCGATGGGCATTGCCTATCCGGGCCACGATGTGCGCCTGATCGATGATGAGGGCAATGAGGTGGCGCAAGGCGAGCAGGGCGAAATCGTTACCCCCTCCACCGCGCCGACGCGTTATCTCGGCTATCTGCGGAACGCCGAAAAGGATGCCGACATGATGCTCGGCAACTGGATGCGCACCCATGATCTGGCGGTGCGCGATAGCGAAGGCTATTTCTGGTACAAGGGCCGCTCCGACGATCTGATCAAGTCATCGGGTTTCCGCATCGGACCGGCGGAAATCGAGGACTGCCTGCTTTCCCATCCGGCGGTGGCCGAAGCCGCCGTCATCGGCAAGCCTGATGCGGATCGCGGCAGCATCGTCAAGGCCTTCATCCGTCTGGCGCAGGGCAGCAAGGCCGATGCCGCCCTCACCGAGGCCTTGCGCGCCCATGTGCGTGAGCGTCTGGCACCCTACAAGGCGCCGCGTGAAATCGCCTATGTCGACAGTTTTCAGATGACCTCATCGGGGAAAATCAACCGGAAAGCCCTGCGCGCAGCGGAAGAAGGTTGACGGAACAAATTTGTTACTACTAATATGTCTGACTGACAAACAATCGATTGTGGGGGAGTGATGGATTTGAAATTTGGCATTCACGCGGGTCTGTGGATGAAAACCTGGGCCGATGACCCCGCCCCGATTTTCAGGACCGCCGCCGAAATCGGCTTTGATGGTGTCGAGCTGTCCCTGCTGGGCATCGGCATGGATCGCGCCGAGGCCATTGGCAAACTGGCCCGCGACCACGGGCTGGAACTGACCTGTTCAACCGGTCTTGGACGCGAGGCCGATCCGACATCACCGGATGAAGCCGTACGCAACAATGCCGTCGCGGTGCTGACAGAGGCGATCGAAATTACCAATTGTCTCGGCGCACGCGGCCTTGCCGGTGTCGTCGCAGCGCCCTGGGGCGTGTTCGATCCGGCCAACAAGGCTGCCCGCGCCGTGCAGTCCGGCCAGACCCTTGCGCGGCTCGATCAATGCCTGCAGGACAATGATGTCACCCTGGGCATTGAAGCGCTGAACCGTTTCGAGACCGATCTGACCTCCACCGCCGCCGAGACCGCCGCCATCGCAAGAGCCACCGGCTCATCGCGCATCGGCGTGCTGCTCGACAGTTTTCACATGAACATCGAGGAAAAACATCCCGTGGCGGCGATCAGGGCAACCGGCGCTGATCTGGTGCATTACCATGTCTCGGACAATGATCGCGGCGTGCCGGGCAGTGGCCGCTATGATTTTCCCGCCGATGCCGCCGCACTGGCAGAGATCGGCTATGGCGGCTGGGTTGTCGCCGAAATGTTCGTGATGGCCGGCCATCCGGCCAGCGCCGATGTCAATATCTGGCGCGACATCGAACCCGACCCGACACAGGCCGCGCGGCAGACCCTGGCCTATCTCAAAGAGGTATTCGGCCATGGCGTCTGACCGGTTTTTTGAACAATTGCACCGCGAATTCACGCAGGCGGCTGAACAGCTCAACACATTGGATGCGGCCATCGGCGATGGTGATCATGGCACGACGATGTTGCGCGGTCTGACAAAAGCCGTCAGCGCCCCGGACGCAATGCGCGCCAAGGCCTTCATGCGCGCTTCCGGAGGCGCATCCGGCACCCTCTTCGGCCTCATATTGCTGGGCATTGAAGCCCATATCGACCAGGGTGCAGCCCTGGACGCGGAACTGGCCAAGGCCTGCGAACGCATTTGCGATCTGGGCGAAGTCGAAGTGGGCGACAAGAGCATGGTCGATGCACTGGCGCCCGCTGTCGCGGCAGCGCAGGCCGGCAAGCCATTGCCGCAGATCATCGCAGCGGCGGCCAAAGGCCGAGACGGCACGCGTGATCTGGTGGCCCGGCGTGGCCGCGCGCAATATGTCGAGAACGGCGGAAAGGGTCACATTGATCCCGGCTCGGTCTCGGTCGTGATGATCCTGGAAGCCCTTTTCAGCACAGAAGAAACCCCATGAAAAAGCTTTTCAATGCCACAGAGACCATGGTTGACGACATGCTTGACGGCTTCGTCAGCGCCTGCCCGCAGGTCCAGCGCGGCTCCATTGATCCACGCATCATCGTGCGGGCCAAAAATGCCAAAAACGCCGACGACAAGGTCATGCTGCTGATCGGCAATGGCTCCGGCCACGAACCCATTGCCATGGGTTTTGTCGGCGAAGGCCTGCTGGATGCCAATGTGGTCGGCGATGTCTTTGCCGCGCCCTCTGCCGATCTGATCCTTGACGGGATTTCGCAAGTGGCGGGAAAGGCCGGCACCATCCTGCTGATCTCCCAGCACTCCGGCGATGTGATCAATGGCCGTGCCGCCACCATGATGGCCAATGATGCAGGCATCAATGTCCTGCCGCTGCTGATGTATGACGACATTTCCGCTGCACCGCCTGAGCGCCGGCACCGTCGTCGCGGCGCCGCCGGCACGATGTTCATCTACAAGATTCTGGGCGCTGCCGCCGAACAGGGCCGCTCGCTTGAGGCTCTGATGACACTGGGCGAAGAGGTCCGCAGCCGCACCGTCACTCTGGCCGCTGCCGTATCGCCGGGCATTTCGCCGCTCACCGGCAAGGCAATGTTCACCCTGCCGGACGACGAAATATTCCTCGGCATGGGCGTCCACGGTGAACCGGGCGTTGGCCGGGTCAAGGTCGGGCCGGTGTCCCTCCTGGTGGAACAGATGGTCGACGCCCTTCTGGCGGACCGGCCGATTGCGACCAATGGCCAGGTCTGCGTCATCGTCAACGGCATGGGCGGCACCACGATGATGGAGCTTCTGACCATCTGGAACGAAACGCGCTCAGCCCTTGAAAAGCGGGGCATCGCGGCGATTTCACCGATGATCGGCAGCTATGTCACCACCCAGGAAATGGGCGGCTTCTCCATCTCGCTGCTCGAGCCGACAGCCGACATGCTGGACTGCTGGTGCGCGCCATCCGACAGCCCCTATTTCCCTCGAATCGCATCATTTGCAGAGGATCAGAACCAATGAGCAAACCGGCTTCAATTTTTGACGGGCCTGTCTTTGGCGTGGCCGTCGACCAGGGCAGTGGCCTTGGCGCTGCCCTCAAAACGGCGCGCGGCGTGCATGCAAAAGACGATGATCTCTTGCAGTTCAAACGCATCGTCGTCGAAACCCTCAGCCCGGATGCAACCACCCTGCTGGTGGACGCCGAATACGGCCGAGAGCTGCTGCCGCACTATGACCCCAAATGCATCAAGATGCTGGCCTATGAGGCCGATGTATACCGCATCAATGACGCCGATCGCATCACCGCGCTGCCGGACAATCTGACGGTTGCGGATTTTCCGAAACTGGGCGCCAAAATTCTCAAGTTCTTTCTCTATTTCGGCCCCAATGATGCGCCCGAACTGAACCAGCGCAAATTTGATCTGGTCCAGGATATCGGGCGTCAGTGCCGCGCCCAGGGCGTCACCTTCCTGTTTGAACCGATCGTTTATGACAACAATGTGCCCGATGGCGCATCCCGGGAATTTGCCGCGATCAAGCCCGAACTGGTGCGCGCCACCACGCAGCAATTTGCCGATGCAAAATTCGGCATCGACATTCTCAAGGTCGAATTGCCGGTCAACTTCCAGTTTGTTGAAGGCTTTGGCGATCCGATGCTGTCACGCGCCGAGGCGCAGGCCGCAATCGTCAGCGCCGCCGAGGCCGCCGGGGACATCCCGCTGCTCTATCTCAGCGCGGGGGTCACATTCGAGCAATTCCGCGATGCGCTGCGCTTTGCCCGATCCGCCGGCGTCAATGCGCTCGGCTTCATGTGCGGACGGGCCATCTGGAGCGATGCCATCGGCATCTTTGGCGCAGAGGGACCGGCAGCCATGGCCCGCTGGATGGAAACCACCGGCCGCGAACGCCTGGCGCACCTCAAGGAAGCCGCAACATGAACATGCACGCGCTGTTGCCCGACGTCTCGGCCTTCCTGGACAATGTTCAGGGCCTTCGCATTGGTGCGGAGAAGATCGAAACCGCCGAACATCTGGATGTTGAAAACCCCTCCACACAGGGCCTGATTGCCCGCGTTGCCTGCGCCGGCGCCAGGGAAATTGATCTGGCCGTTGCGGCGGCACGCGCGGCGCTCACCGGCCCCTGGGGCGCGCTGACACCGCATGATCGCGGCCAGCTGATCTGGCGGCTGGGCGATGCAATCGAGGAAAACAAGGCCATCTTCGGCCAATTGGACGCGCTGGACAACGGCAAACCCTTTCACATTGCCCGCGATGTCGACGCCGTCTATTCGGCGCGGCATTTCCGCTATTTCGCCGGCTGGCCGAGCAAGATCGAAGGCCGGACGATCCCCGTCTCCGTGCCAGGCCGGATGAATTACACCAAGGTCGAACCGGTGGGTGTCTGCGGGTTGATCACGCCCTGGAACTATCCAACGCTGATGGTTGCATGGAAATTGGCGCCCGCCCTGGCCGCCGGCAATACGGTGGTGCTCAAGCCCGCCGAACAGACACCGCTCAGCGCATTGTTTCTGGCCGATCTGGCGCTCAAGGTCGGCTTCCCGCCCGGCGTGCTGAATGTCGTGCCGGGCCTCGGAATGGACGCGGGGGCGGCCCTGGCGGCCCATCCGGGCGTCGACAAGGTCGGCTTTACCGGCTCGACGGAAACCGGCCGCCGCATTGTCGAGGCCTCCGTCGGCAACCTCAAGAAGGTCTCGCTCGAACTGGGCGGCAAGGCCGCCAATATCATCTTTGCCGACGCCGATCTGAAACGGGCCATTCCAGGCGCCTTCTGGGCGCTGTTTGGCAACAATGGCCAGTCCTGCACCGCCGGTGCGCGGCTGTTTGTTCACCGGTCCATCCGCGACGACGTCGTCCGGGAACTTGCCAGGATGGCCGAAAGCCTGTCGGTTGGTCCGGGCATGGAGCTCAAGGCGCATGATCTGGGGCCGGTCGTCTCCGCCGCCCAGATGACCAAGGTGCTGGGTTACATCGATCAGGGCACCGCCGCCGGTGCGCAATGCATGACGGGCGGCACGCGGCAGGGCGAGACGGGCTATTTTGTTGCCCCCACCGTGCTGGACAATGTCGCCGATGACATGGTCATTGCCCGCGAAGAAATATTCGGGCCGGTTCTGAGCGTTTTGCCCTTTGACGAGGAAGACGAGGTGCTCGCCCGCGCCAATGACACCGAATTCGGCCTGGCCGCCGGCTGCTGGACCCAGGACGTCTCGCGCTGTCTGCGCATGGCGGATGGCTTGAAGGCCGGCACCATCTGGACAAACACCTGGGGTGACACGGATCCCGCCTCACCTTTCGGCGGCATGAAACAAAGCGGCTATGGCCGCGAAATGGGCGGCGAAGCCATCGCCCTTTATTCGCAGACAAAAAGTGTCTGGCTCGGGTAGGTGCAATCTGATTTGATGCAATCAATTGGAATGAACAAAGGTAAGACCGTGAAGCACTCGCCAGTACCTAACCATCAAACTGCACCCAAACATCATACCGTCCCCAAATACCAGACCGTTCATGATGAATTGCTGGGCCGCATTGATGCGGGCATGTATTCGGTGGGCACCCGCCTGCCCACCGAAGACGCCCTGTCGAAAACCTTCAAGGTGAGCCGCGTCACCGTGCGCAAGGCCCTGGAGCTTCTGGTGCATGCCGGCTATCTGACCTCCCGGCAGGGCAGCGGCTACATTGTCTCGACCCTGTCGCCGCCCTCTTCAACCTGCCTTGTGTCCTTCACCGATCAGGTGCTGACCGAAGGACGCATTCCCGGTGCGCGGCTGATCGGCATCGAGCGTCATACCGATGATCTTCCCGCAACGGTTCAATCCCTGTTTGACGAACCACTGGTGCTTGTGCGCCGTGTGCGCACCGTTGACGACAAGCCGCGATTGCTGACGCTGACCTGGATTCCCGAACGTCTGGTGCAAGGATTGAGCGTCGATGATTTTCCCGAGACCGGGCAAAATCAATCAATCCTGCGCATCCTGATGAACCGCTTTGGCCTGGAATGGAAACGCGCCTGCGAAACCGTCGACAGCGTGATCGCCTCGCCGGATATTGCCGCCCATCTGGGCATCCAGTCGAATGTGGCCATTCTCTCCCAGGCCTGCACCGCCTTTGACCTCGACGACAATCCGGTTTTTTTCGATCAGGTCTACCGCGAAGGCCCCATCAATTTTGATCTCACCGGCGGCAGCCCTCAGAAAACCGGCGCTTAACAGACAGGAATACAGACATGGCTTTGACAATCGGCCTCATCAACGCCTCGCTTCCCAGCTATTTTCCCAAAAAGCATGGTGTCTTTGACGCTGCCCGGGCAATGCTGGATGAACTGGCGTTGCGCGAAGGCCTGACAATCGTCGAGGCGCCGGATATCCCCATCGATGGGGCCGATGCACGCCGGGCTGTGGACGCCTGTCTGGCACAGGGCGCGGATTTCATCCTGCTGCTGCATGGCGGCTTTACCATGGGCGATGTGGCGCGGGAAATCGCCCGCTACAACATCCCGATGGGCGTATGGTCGACGCCCGAACCCGTGCTCACCGGCGATGTGCAACTGAACAATTTCGTATCGCTCAACATGTCGATGTCGATTGTGCGCGGCGTACGCGATCTGCACAAACATCCGGTGCAATGGTATCACGGCGCACCGCAGGATCCCGCCCTGCAGGCCCGGCTGACACAGAGCCTTCGTGCCCTGAGTGCCCGCCAGGCGCTGCTTGGCGCGCGGATCGGCATGGTCGGCGGTCTGGCGCCGACGTTCTACAATATGGAGGTCTCCTCCGACCGGCTGATGCGCGCCCTCGGCGTCAGCGTTGAGCATATCGATATCCATGACATGACCGGCCGCATGCGCGGCTTTGCCCCTGATGTGGTTGCTGGCGAACTGGCCCTGATGACGGCTGCTGCCGCCGTCGATGGTGTGTCCGACGCGCAAATGGACCTGACGGCACGGGCTGCCCTGGCGCTGCGCGCCATAGCCCGCGACGGACATTATGATGCGCTGACGGTGTCGGACTGGCCGGCCCTGCAGGCCGATCCCGGCATGCATCCGGGCGCAGCATTCAGCTGGCTGGAAGAGGTTGACCAGCTTCCCGTCGCCTCCGAGGGCGATATTCTGGGCGCTGTGACCCAATTGGCCATCAGGGCCATGACCCGTAAATTGGGCTGTCTGCTGGATATGACCTCGCCGGATCTGGAGAATGATCAGATCCTGATGTGGCACGGCGGCGGCGGCCCGCTGCATATGGCAAAAGAGGCACCCACCTGGATCAACCATCCGATGATCGGGCGCGGCACTCCGGAAGGCCCGATTTTCGGCGCCATTGCCGATTATGAATTTGCCGAGGGAGACGTCACGGTGGTGCGCGTTGCCCGTCACGGCGAGGCGCAATTTGCAGTTGCCGGCCATGTCGGGGCCCATGCGCAATCGGGCTTTACCGGCTGTCGCGGCTGGGTTGGCGATTTTTCCAGCCGCATCGGACCCTGCACGGCAGCCGATATCGTCACCACCGTCATGGAACATGGACTGAAGCACCACTTTGTCCTGGTGCCCGGAAACTGGCGCTCCACATTCGAGGAATTTGGCGCCTGGTGCGCCATGCAACCGCTGGGCGTGCTGCCCGCCCACGAAGGTTTGCCATCATTTTAGGCATGTTGCCTATCTTTTGTGTTGACAAGGCGCAGCATGATCCTGATAATTTGTATTAACAAATTGATTATTATCATTTCGCCAATAGGGAGAGGGCGTTGACCAAGGTCCAACTCAAGGGAGTTCGAAAAGATTTCGGTGCTTTCACCGCAATCGAGAACATTGATCTTGAAATCGCATCCGGCGAACTGGTTGCTTTGCTCGGCCCTTCCGGCTGCGGCAAGACAACAACCCTGCGGATGATTTCAGGTCTGGAAGTGCCCTCCTTCGGCAGCATCCTGTTCGACGACAAGGATGTCTCGGAAGTGCCGGTGCAGGACCGCAACGTCGGCATGGTGTTCCAGCGCTACGCCCTGTTTCCCCATATGTCGGTGGAAAAGAACGTCGCCTTCGGCCTGAAGGTCAGAGGCACGCCGCGCCCTGAAATCGAAGAGCGTCTGGAGGAAATTCTCGACGTCGTGCAATTAAAGGAATTCCGCCATCGTTTTCCCGCCCAGCTTTCCGGTGGACAGATGCAGCGTGTTGCCATTGCCCGCACCCTGATCACCAAGCCCTCCGTCCTGATGATGGATGAGCCGCTGGCCAATCTGGACACCAAGTTGCGCGGTGAAATGCGGCGCTTTATTCGCGCCCTGCAAAAGCGCCTGGGCATCACCACGATCTTCGTGACCCACGATCAGGTCGAGGCGATGGAACTGGCCGACCGGGTGGCGGTGATCTTTGAAGGTCATCTGGCGCAATATGATGCGCCCGATGCGCTCTATCAGCGCCCCAACAGCATCAAGATCGCCGATTTCATGGGCGCGACCAATATTTTCAACGCAAAAGTCGATGCCTCCGGGCAGGCGCAAACCAGCTTCACCACCCTGAAGCTTGGCCCGGACGAAATTGGCCAGGGCTCGCGCAATGCGTCGGTCATTTTGCGCAGTGAAGTCATCGATCTGTTGCTGAGTGCCGAAGAGGCCCCCGCTGACAATACATTTGCCGGCGTCGTTACGGCCCGCGAGTTTTTCGGCGCAACAGTCAACTATTCGGTCACCTGTGGTGAGGAGAAAATCATCGTGACCGAACAATCACGGCGTTTGGTCGAGATCGGACAACAGGTCTGGCTGAATATACAACCGGACCGCATCTGGCTCATTCCAGAAGCGGCTTAAGACGACAACTGGAGGAAAAAGCATGAAAAAACTCTTTATAGGCCTTTCGCTTTCCGTCAGCCTTGTGGCTGGTGGGGCAATGGCCGAAGATCCCGAAGCCACCGCCTTCCGCGATGGCTTTATCGCAGGCAATGTGGATTGGCAGGCCGTTCAGGAACGCGCCAAGAAGGAAGGCACCGTAAACCTCTACTATTGGGGTGGCAGCGATCCTATCAACATCTGGATGGACCGCACCGTAGCGCCGGCTTTGGCCGAAGAGGGTGTCACCTTGAACCCGGTGCGCATTACCGGCACAAAAGACGCCGTTGATCTTGTCCTGGCCGAAATGGCCGCCGGCAAGGGCCCTGGCGAAGGCAGCGTTGACGCCATCTGGCTGAACGGCGAAAACTTCGCCACGCTGAAGCGGCAGAATGCCCTGTTTGGCGCATTTGCACCCAAATTGCCCAACAGCAAATACATCGAATGGAACGCCGAAGACCCACGCTCCCAGATGAACCTGCGTGACTTTGGTGTCGAAACCGGCGGCGCGGAAGTGCCATGGTCCGGCGAGCAATATGTCTGCGCCGTCAACACGGACCGCGTCGCGGCCGCTGACGTTCCGCACACCTTTGCCGAACTCAAGGCCTATCTCGACAAGACCCCGGGCAAGTTCACCTATGTGAAGCCGCCGCACTATATCGGCAACACATTTGTTCAGGCCACCATCTATGCGCATAATCCCGATGGCACCGGCGCTTCGGCGTTCCAGGAATCCATCGATGTGATTGGCGCCGAGGAACTGGCGCGGCTGATCACGCCGGGTCTGGAATACCTCAAGGCGCTCGAACCCGGCCTGCTGGATGCCAATGGCGGTTCCCCGCGCTATCCGGAAGATCCTTCGGCGCTGGACGGCATGTTCCTCAACGGCGAAGTTGACTTCAACTGCAAGTTCGGCATGTTTGCGGTCGCCACGGGCCTTGCCCAGGGCACCTATCCGGAAGCTGCGGAACAGTTCGTCTTCCCCGAAGGCAACATGATCAAGAACAAGAACTATCTTGCCATTCCGGCCAATGCGCCCAACCCCGCAGCGGCCCTGATCATGACCAACTACATGTCATCGGTGGAATCCCAGACGAGCAAATTGCAGGGAACAGGCATGCCTCCCGGTATCGATCCCTGGAAGCTGAGCGAAGCTGAAGCGGCAAGCCTGGCAGCAGCCTCACCCGGTTTGGTTGGTCTCACCCAGGCCGATCTGGATGCCAATGCCGCACCAGACACCAACGCGACGCTGGTCGATGTCATCGAAGCCACATGGCTCGAATATATCGAACGCGACAGCACCGATCCGATCGATGTGATCGTCAAGCGTGCTGTGGAGAACCTGTCCAAATAGTCTCCCTGTGGCGCTCCGGAATTCGTTCCGGGGCGCTGCCCTTTCTTTCTTTACAAGGCGCGTGTGATGAAAAACCCCAAGCCTCCCGAACTGGCCCGTCACCGCCGTGAACGCCTCTGGATGATGCTGCAACTGCTGCCGGTCTTTTCCGTCCTGACAATCCTGTTTGGCGGCGCCCTGGTTCTGGCAGTCCTGCAATCACTGGGCTTTGCGCCCTGGTTTGGCGTCAACACATTCCCCGATTTCAGCTATTTCGGCGCGCTCTGGGGATCCTATTCCTTCTGGCAATCGCTGGCGCTGACACTCTATTACGCCCTGATGGCCACCTTCATTTCGCTCGTTATGGGCGTCCTGCTGGCGCTGGCCATGGTGCGCATGTTTCCCGGCAAATCGCTGTATAAATATCTCTACAAGCTGCCGCTGATGATCCCCTATACGGTGGGCATCGCCCTGGCCGTCATCATGCTCGGCAATGGCGGCATGCTGTCGCGTCTGGCCGCCTTTGCCGGATTGATCAGCGACCCCTCCGAATTCCCGCAGATCCTCAAGACCCACTACGGCTGGGGCATCATCGCTGTTTATGTGTGGAAACAGGCCCCCTTTGTCACGCTGACCATCTATGCGGTGCTGCTGGGCGTCGGCCGCGAGACGGAAGAAGCCGCGACCATTTTGGGCGCCAGCCGCTGGCAGACCTTTTTCCAGGTGACCCTGCCGCAGATCCTACCGGGCATCGTCTCGTCGACCCTGATCATCTTCGCCTTCAACATCGGCGCCTTTGAAGCCCCCTTCATTCTGGGTGGCGGCTACCCCGATACGCTGCCTGTGGTCGCCTGGCGATACTTCAATGACGCGGATTACACCCTGCAGCTTCAGGGCATGGCAACCGTTGTATCGATCGCCCTGATCGCCAGCGGAATCCTCTTCACCTATCTGGCACTCTATCGTCGCTACGAGCGGCGCATCGGGAGGAACTGAGATGCGTCGCCGCAAAGCCACATCCGCGCTGAACACGCGCCTGTCGCCCTTTCAGAAGATCTATCTCCTGCTGTTTGCCGGATTTATCCTCGGGCCGTTCATTCCGCTGATCATACAAAGCTTCGCCTTTCGCTGGGCCTGGCCTGATCTGCTGCCCAGCACCTGGTGGCTGGAGCAACGGGAGAAATCCATGCTGCCGCTGGCCTGGGACTATGTCCTGTCGCCCTACAGCCGCATGCTGGAAGCGACGATCAACACCGTGTTCATCGGCCTCGTCGTCACCGTGATCTGTCTGGCCATCTGTCTGCCGGCGGCCCGGGTGCTGGCTCGCGAGAACTTTCGCGGCAAACCGGCCTTCGAATTCTTTCTGTCCATGCCGCTGATCGTGCCGGAAGCGGCCATCGGCATCGCGCTCTTGATGATCTTCATCCGGCTGGGGTTGGCCGGCAGTTACATCGGCATCATCATTGCCCATCTGATCCCGACCATTCCCTACATGATCCGCATGCTGACTGCCGTCTATCAGGGTTTGGGCAGGGATTTCGAGGAACAGGCGATGATCCTGGGGGCAAACCGTTGGCAGGTGCTGCGGTTGGTCACCTTGCCGATGCTGATACCCGGCGTCGTCGCCGGGGCGCTTTTCACCTTCCTCGTCTCGACCAATATCTTCCTGCTCACCTTCTTTCTGGGCCAGGGCAAGATCATCACCCTGCCAACCTTGCTGTTCTCCAAGATCGCGGGCGGCACGCTGGATGCATCGGCAGCCGGCATCACCTTGCTCGTCACCGTGCCCGGCATCATCCTGCTGCTCGTCACCGAGCGCTTCATCAAGGAAGAGGCCTTTGGCAAGGGCTTTGGAAATTAAGGACTGGCTATGACATCCCTCACAGACATCAAATCCCGCTTCCCCGTGCTGGATGATGCGCTCATGCAGGCGCGTCTGGCGCGGCCCGGCGCCAACCCCCGCGTCATCATCGACACCGATACGGCCAATGAAATCGACGACCAATATGCGCTCGCCTGGGCTCTCCTGTCGCCCGACAGGATGCGCCTTGAGGGCGTCACCGCCGTGCCGTTTTCCTTTCAGCATCACCGCGACAATCTGATCAGGTCGGTGCAGATCCTGCGCAATGGCGGCCCGAAAAACGCCATGGAAGAGACCTTCATGGGCGGGCTCAGCGGCTGGGCCGAACGCATCATAAAAACCGGACGGAAAGCCGAAGAGGTGCGTTTCGTCAACCCGACCGAGGGCGCCGAACTTTCCTATCAAGAGATCCTGCGGGTCTTTGACAAATGCGGCGTGCCATCCGAAGGCAAGGTTTTTCGTGGCGCACCCACCTATCTGAGCGATCTGGACAAACCGATCGATTCACCCTCGGTACAATTCATCATCAAACAGGCGCGCGAACGCGACGATGGTCCGCTCTATATTCTGGCCATGGGCGCCCTGACCAATATTGCCTCCGCCCTGCTGCTGGCGCCCGACATCATCGACAATATCGTCGTTGTATGGACCGCATCCTTCCCCAGCTATGCGCCCTTCTGCAACCTGCCATCGCTCAATCTGGTGCAGGACAGACTGGCCTCGCAACTGCTGTTCGAATGTGGCGTGCCCCATGTCTATCTGCCCGGCTATCATGTCGGCGCGCAGCTGAAGATCTCCCATCCGGAGATGGAAAAATTCGTCAAGGGCAAGGGCGCCATTGGCGACTATCTCTGGCACCTTTACACCAACAACCCGCTGCACGAGATGTTTGCCATCACCGAGCCCGAGACCAAGACCTGGGTCATCTGGGACATCATCAATGTCGCCTGGCTGTTTGACGAGAAATACGTCAGCACCCATCTCACGCGCTCGCCAATTTTGAATGACGATCTCTATTGGGAGCACGATCAGGACCGGCACAGGATGCTTGAAGCCTTTGACCTCAATCGCGACGCCATCTTCGAGGACCTTTATCGCGCCCTGTCCACAGCACCTTGAAATGCCAGAGCATGGTGCATTGCAATTTGCCGATGTTGATCTGTCCTTCACCATCGCCCACGCAAAGGCCCATGTCCTGCGCGTCGCCTGCGCCATTCCGGTAAAAACAGCCTTTGGCACGATGTTCGACCGCTCCGCTCTGTTCGTCGAACTCGAAGATACGCAAGGCAACAGGGGGCTGGGTGAAGTCTGGTGCAATTTTCCCGCCTGCGGCGCGGCGCATCGCGCCAACCTTTTGGAAACGGCCATCTTCCCGGCGCTGATAGGCGTATCCTTCAACACGCCGCAACAGGCTTTTGCCCAACTGGACGCAAGGTTTGCACGGCTGGCCCTCCAGTCAGGCGAACCCGGCCCCGTCGCGCAATGCATCGCCGGTGTGGATATCGCCCTTTGGGACCTGGTGGCCCGCCGCGCGAACCTGCCGCTCTTTCGGCTTTTGGGCGGCGACAATAAAACCATCCCCACCTATGCCAGCGGCATCAACCCCGACCATGCCCTGCAAACGGTGGAACGCTGTCGCAGCGAAGGGCACCGCGCCTTCAAATTGAAGATCGGTTTTGACCGGCCCAATGCGCCGGAAAAGGGCGATCTGGACAATATCGCCCGCATCAGCGCATCGCTTGCAGAGCAAGAGATCCTGATGGTCGATGCCAATCAGGCCTGGAGCCTGAACGAAGCGCTGCAGATCCTGCCGGATCTGGCGGCTTACCCGCTGCACTGGCTGGAAGAGCCGATGATGGCGGACAGCCCGCCAGAAGACTGGCAGAAGCTGGCCGATGCCACGTCCATTCCGCTGGCGGCAGGCGAAAACATGATGCATGCGCAGGCATTCAGTCTGGCGATCACCGGCAATGCCTATGGCGTGATCCAGCCGGACCTGTGCAAATGGGGCGGCATCAGCGGCGTGCTGCCCGTCGCGCGCCAGGCGCTGTCTGCCGCAAAACGCTATTTGTTCCATCCCGGATGATCACATTGACCCTCGCCGTTGGGCCCTTTTTGCTGCAAGATGGGTTTTAGGGGATAGCCGGAAGGAGAAGCGCCATGCTCGTACGACTGCATAGCCAAGCGACCACAACACCAAAGATCAGAGCTGCCATCCAAGCGAGTATTGACCCGGCCTGGAAGGTGGGTGAGCGTTACGGCATTTCTGAGCAGACAGTGTTAAAGTGGCGTCATCGTGACAATGTCGAAGACCGTAGCCACACGCCGCACCGGTTGCAGACGACGCTGACCCCCGCTCAGGAAGCTGTGGCTGTTTCTCTGCGCAAGACACTTTTGATCTCGCTTGACGATCTCCTTGCGGTGGTCCGCGAGTTTCTGAATCCAAACGCGTCACGCTCGGGACTTGATCGATGCCTGCGCCGTCACGGGGTGGGTAATTTGCGCGCCCTGAAGGTCAAAGAGGCGAAGCCAAAGCACAGCGCCTTCAAGGCCTACGAGCCGGGCTATCTGCACATTGACGTTAAATATCTGCCTCAGATGGCGGATGAGACATCACGACGTTACCTGTTTGTCGCCATCGACCGCGCCACGCGGTGGGTGTTCATTGGGATCTATCGCAATAAGACAGCTGCCAATGCCCGACGCTTCCTACGTGACCTTGAGCGCGCTTGTCCGCTGCGCATTCGCACCATTCTTACAGACAACGGCAAGGAGTTCACTGACCGTCTCTTTGGCTTACGCAAGCGTGCTGCCACAGGAGAACATGAGTTCGACGCACTTTGCACTGAGCTCGATATCGACCACCGTCTCACCCCACCAAAATCACCCCAAACTAACGGTATGGTAGAGCGTTTTAACGGCCGTATTGAGGACGTTCTGCAAGGCCATCATTTCCGATCAGGAGAAGAATTGGATGCTACGCTGCACCGTTATGTCTTGCTCTACAACCAGCAACTCCCACAGTCAGTTCTTCATAGTAGAACGCCCTTGCAAGCCATGAAAGACTGGCACAAACTGAAACCAGAGCTGTTTAAGAAAAACCCTTACTACCTCACGGGATGTGACA
>Ga0208648_1001233_pt1 | contig 21760 bp, 20 predicted proteins | sample AntAceMetag02UKL_FD_184772 | JGI IMG/M metagenome (GOLD analysis project Ga0208648, IMG submission 184772) | Saline lake microbial communities from Ace Lake, Antarctica - Antarctic Ace Lake Metagenome 02UKL (SPAdes) (version 2) | ecosystem: Environmental > Aquatic > Non-marine Saline and...
CTGACTGGTTTAACACCAAACAAAACATTTTATTTAAATTTAAAGAAAAAAACAAAAGCAGCATGAAAGAGTGGAATCCATCACCTAAAATCTCAAACTAACTGTCCAACTAATGGGGTCCACCTCTCTATACCGCTTAAAAAGATAGCATCTGTTCTTGCAATTAAATTAGTTCCAGAAGATATTGAGGAACGATTGATAAGATTTAGAGATGAATCCTACAATGCAAGCTATGAAAAACATGAAGCTAAATGCACTAAGAAGGAAGCTTTCCTGAAGGAAGCTGGAAATCTTGATTATAATGAGTTTTTGAAAGGCGAAGAGATGAAAGATTTGTATTCTTTTGTGAAACAATCTTTTAATTGGAAAAGCGGAAAATACGAAATGCTCATAGATGTGGAGTCGCCTGAAAGTTTTATTCTTAAAGATAATAAGTATAAATTTGAACTTAACTCATTAGATATTGAATATATTGAAAAAAATAAGGACCTAATTGAAAGATACTATGAGGAAATAATGATTCCTATGAACCAAGAGGAAGAACATGCTCAATTGAATTGGTCATGGAGACATCCTTATCTCAAAGCTATTAAATAAATTGTGTAAATTTAAGAAATGCCATATTGAGTATAACTTGGAACGCTATCTTTTCTATATATTGTTTATCAAATGGTTCTGCCACATTTCCCCCAGATTTGACAAGACCGGCTACAAAACTATCGATGATAATTAACGCTAGAAACTGAGGATTATCAAATGACAGAAAACATAACAGCTCTTGGTATTACTCTCACATTTCTATTAGGCATATGGAACTTAGTTGTTAATTATAAGAATAGTAGAAGAACTTCATTTATTAACACTGTAACAAGTGAGAGAATCAAGTGGATTGATAAGCTACGTAACAATATTTCCGATTTTTGCGGATTGACTTATACTTGGGTGATGTCAGAACTTAAAGAAAAGCCAAATGAATTGGAATATATTGTCAAGATTGACAACTTGCGCCATTTAATTCGTTTACAGTTGAATCCAGACGGTGCCCTAGATCAAAAGATTGAAGAACTTATTGCAGAAATTCCTACTCTAACCAATTCAAGCCAAAGAAAAGAACTAAGAAGTGCAATAAACACACTAATTGAGACTACTCAGAAGTTGCTAAAAGAAGAGTGGGATAAAGTTAAATTAGAATCAAAAAGTGGAGATCTAAAAAGAAAATGAAATTTTAAGAAATAATGATGGAACAGTTTAATTTATTGGAATTAAATAAATTTAGAGATATCACGACAACAAACGTAACCCGGAAGTACCGCATTTAGGGAAAAAAATTACCTCTAATGTTTGTCATACGCCTCCAACCACTTCATAATCTCCGGATAAACTTCCTGTTCGGCATTCTTTCCCAGCAGGATATCCCCATGACCGTAGTGTTCCTGGCATCCGTATTGTTTGCCAGGAAAGACCGTTTTGGTTTTCACGTTCCCGAGTTTTTCGACATCCTTCGAAACGCTGTTTGGAGTCCAATAGGAATCTTTATCGCCAACTATGAACATCAGGGGTGTATCTATTTTATCAACATTTTCTATGTATAAAGAGCCGCCTTTGTTCCTGAATCCGCCGGACTGAAAAACATCTAAGGCATACTTCATAAGTTCAACGGGAAAGCTGTGAACGTCTGCAAGGATAGTTTTTAATCCATCTCTACCCGCGTTGCGTTTCATTATTACCGTCTCTTTGATTAACCAGGCGATGGGAAGAGAAAACCTGGCTAAGGAACGGAGCGGGACATTTCTGCGAAATTTTATCTTTCTGAAATTGTTGGTGTAATCTATCCCGCCCTGACCAGGTACAAAGCCTGAACCTGCAATGATTCCGGAAGCAATATCTTTTCGTCCTTCAGCCAATCTTGCGATCAACAGGTGACCGCCCATGCTGTGACCGACCCAGTGAACTTTATTCGTGCCGACAAACTTCCTTATGTAATCAATTACTGAAGGAACGTCCTTACAGAGTATGTCCTCAAAAGACCAGGAACGTTTAGTTGTTTCCGTTGCTGGTTTAGATAATCCAACGCCCCTTATATCTACCGCCCAGGCGTCGAATCCATTTTCAGCCAGGGTCTTCATCAAGGATGGCGTAAACCCACCGCCATCGAAAGATTTTGCGCTAAGCGACAGTGAAGGGAAAAGGACAACAGGAAACTGTTTTTTGGGATCACCTTCAGCTAAGAATCTATGAATAGCGAGGTTCCATCCATCCTGGGTCGATACATAATGAATCTCATCAGCGCGGGATTGAAAGGTATAGAGATTTAGCTGGATGAAAAGAGTGATAATATAAATGAGCACTAAAATTGTGATTGTCACAATAATCCAAATCATATTGTCGCTCTTTATTTCAGCAAAAACATTTTCTTAACCAGCACCTGATTTTCAAATTTAACCCTGTAAAAATATATACCACTGGTTACGTTCATACCGCTATCGTTTTTGCCATCCCAATGCATTGTATGTGAGCCGGCTGACATGATTGCTTTTTCCAGCAGACGAATCTTTTGTCCCAGGATATTATAAATAACAACTTCCACTGATGCTTGTATTGGCACATCGAAATGTATTGTTGTTGCTGGATTAAAAGGGTTGGGATAATTCTGGTATAGCTGGAATGCGTCGGGCGATGCTTTTGAATTCTTGTTTAACGGAACTTCGGTATCCAGGGAGCCGGGGGAACCGTGACGCGATGCGGACGCTTGCCAGCTACTTGGATCATTAGGATCAAGTGTCACGGACTCCTCCCTCAGTACGAGGGAATAGCCATCGCCATCAGCAGAATTGGGCCAGGGGAATTGGTCTTGGTAGATTATATTCAGCAGTGTATCACCATTTGCGTAATGCAGACTGATTGTATCGCCACCGTTATTTAATTGGCTATTGTATTCATCGAATGGTTCAAAAGCGTAGCGGTTTTCGAATTCATCAGGGTTGGAGGCTAATACGATATATTCATCCGCATCGATTTGTGTTCCAGTCTCGAAAGTAAAATCTACTCCCTCCGAAAAAGTTAATCCTCCAATATCCAGCGACACATCCCCGACATTTTTCAGTTCGATAAACTCGAGTTCGGTATCATTGACATCCTGACGGTCTGACGGGTGATAATGGATTTCAGTTATCAGCAGGTTGTCGTAACCCAGCGGAACCCAGAGACTGACCTGGTTCAAGGCGCTCCAGTTTCCATCGCTTAGAACCCTTGCCTTTATTAGCATAGTGCTGTTGATTTCCAATGGACTGTTATACTCGATTGCGCTGGGAGACAGGCGTCCGCTTTCGTCAGCAAGTTCAGGAAGGCGAGGATCATTCCCATCTACGGTGCAATAGATAGTACCAACCTGTGATTCGAGAGATAATTCCGTTCCGGGTGAGACTATTCCACTCTCCCGGTTAAACTCCGGGGGATCAAAGCGGGGAAACCAACCCCTGTTTTCAAACTGGTTTAGAACGGCGTTTGTTCTATATGGAAATATGTCCTCAATCATAAAATCTAACGCATTAACCCAGTCAACATTTCTCGTCCGAGGAGTATCGCTCGAGGAATCGCCCCATCGGGCGGAAAGAGCGATAATTGCCTCCTCGATGGAGCTTATGCGCTCGTCAAGCCTGTGAATGGATATGTCGGGAGTACAGGCTCCGTCATAAAAAAAATGTTTATAAACGCGGTCAGCAAAACGGATGCGGTATTCAGGGTGCTCTGCAAGCTGTTGATGCAGCCAGCGGGGATTAAAATGCCTGAATTCCTCGCCACCGGTACAGGCGACCGTAATGTCGGCATTCCTGTCGAAAAGGGAATGTTCGGCATCATGTCTGAAGTATTTAAAACCATCCGGATTACTATGATTATAGATTCCATAAAAATTGTTGGGCCATTGTCGTCCGTTGACCGGACCGTCACCATCGCCGACATAATATGTACAGATCATGTAATCTGCCAGGTTATCTACATCCACCAGGACTTCATAATCCGGGTTGATTGTGCCGTCACTGTTTTGTCCCAATACCCTGTAATATGCTTCATCCGTATCGAATCCATCCGATGCATATTCCCAGAGCTGCTCGTAAGCGTCAAGGTTCCCGTCAGTCGCTTCAATTTCATAGAGATCGGTATTTTCCCCGACATCAACTTTGATTACATCATATTCATCAGATGATCCTCCGAAATAGGATGCAGCATAAGATGCTTCGGAACGTTCCTGTGTCTGGTACAATCCCCAGTAAACGCCGTTGATATAGAGATGGTAATAACGTGTGCGTGTGTATGGTTGTTCCATATCCCGCTGGGTATCCCGCGAAAACAACGCACGTACCATTGTGTTTCTATTGCTCCCTTCCGCCGCCCATGAATAATTCTGGCTGGTACGCAGGTCAACATTGTCAAACTCATCAACTCCCTCATCGCCGAATAGGGGATAATTCAGTTTACCTGAACCGTATTCCTGCCGGAAGAAAAGGCGGAACGCATGCTTGGGATTTTCATTTCGACGCCCCCATCCTCCGCGCATTCGCAATCCGGCGTCAATCTGAAACCCGGGGCTATCGTCGGGATTCAGCAATTCAACCGATACCTGACGTTCCCAGTCTATGCCACGTCTCCGGGCATTTACGTAAATGCCACTCTCCGGATCGAACAGATTTTCTAAATCAGTAACCAGCGAAATTGACGGAACCGAAGTGAATGCCTCCTGGATATAATCCTCGTAATCAGGATCTTCATATACATCCGGATCAAGACCATAGTCCATGAACTGAAACTCACCATCATCCATATTTCTATCTGGCCATTGGTCCCCGGGAGGTTCTTCGTGTGGAGACAAACCGGTAATATCATCAAGGAAAAAATAAGAGTGTGTCACAACACCGCTGGATTCGTAACCATCCATAGACACACAGGCACGTACAATTACAACGGGTGCGGTATATCGACCGGTTTCGTCCTCCGGATCGATATCAATAACGGCTGGTGAAGACAGGGTATATGCACTTTGTGAGGTTAATGGATTTGATCCGTCCAGGGTATATATGATTGAAGCATCTTCGTTATCCGAAGTAATGACAAGCTCAAAGGCTGTATCATAAAATCCTCGAGATGCGGAAAATTCCGGAACTGAAAGTGTATCCTGGGAAAAACAGACTTCTAATGGAATAACGAATGCTGTGAAAATCAGGATATAGAGTTGAATGTGCTTGATGATGTTCATGAATTTCTCTTGGTTTGCTGATTTACGAAACGGCGAATTGTTAAAAATCGAATAAGAAAGTGACGAGTGTATCTTCCGGTTCGGTTTCCATATTCAATAATGTGGCTCCCCAGTCGCCGGGTTGGTCAAAATTCACCGTACCTTCATACATTCCGTCCCCTATATGCTGAGGATCAATATTTCCCGCGCTTGGGCGGGCGGTAGAGACTTGATACACACGGAGTGATAAAATCATCATTGAATCAGGCTCGTAATGAAGAATCCCGTTAGCCTGATGCCATGCCATGATCTTGAATTCCTGCAAGCCAATTCCGGGAGCGACAGGTTCAATCCAGGCGAAGATTTCTCGATTTAAGCCTGTAATGGATTCGAGTACCCTGGGATATGGATTAACCGGCTGGACATTTATTGTAATGTAACTTCTATGATATATCACATCGCCAGCCCAGTTCATTTCGAGTTTCCATTCACCATCGACCGGCGGAGCCAGGAATCCTTCGAAGATATCATTTTCTGTGTCGTAATGCAGAATGTTGGAACAGGGAGCGCCTATGACCAGGTTGTCGGATTGGCGGCAAAAAGTTAGCTGTAATTCTTCTTCTAGAGGGTCACCCGGCGTCAAGTCATCAAATACAATTCTTATATCCTGGTATTGAGTAAATGCATTGTTTTGAAGACCGTAAACACCACCCGTGGCATTTCCGAGAAAAAACGACTCCCAGAGGTTCCAGCCCACAGTTCTACTGTCCTCAGTAGCTTCATTTTCTTCCTCACATCCACATGAAAGAATACCGGCAAGCAGAAAACCAAGAATAATTATTGAAATGTATGATACAGGTATATTTCGCAATGATGCCTCTCCAACTTCAATCCAATTCCTGATCAAGGTACTGCTAAATAAATGAAAAAACCGCACTCATCCGAGAATGCGGTCAAAAGTCTGAGGTTTCCAGGAAATCAGGCGCAATTATTCCATCATACCCGAGATCGACATTAATATCTCTTTTTCTAAGTAAACAGGTGCTCTTGTTTTAATGCTATCCATCTCGCAACGCCAACAACGGTTGGATACTGAACGCCAATTAACATCACACTGACAGGAGTTGCATAGTCCGACGTTTTTACCTCGTATTCTCATTGTACGTCTCATGAAAAGCCTCGGTTTTTTTAACTTTGGGTACCCTGCAGGACGTTTCCAGGAATTTGAGAATCCATTCATCGCCAACCTCCTTCTATACTAAAAAAATTTACTTGTTTGCTTTGGTAAGAAGAAATGCAATGGGTGTGCCAATATCATTCTATATCTATAATTAATACCGTTAAATTTTAATAATCAATAATTTGGGCATCAATGTGTAGCGAATATTAAACTGGCAATATATACTGAAATCAAACGAGAGGGTCTCGCTTGCGCTCAGGTGGGAATGACATGCACAGGAGAAATGTGATCAGGATTACATGATGTTGTAAGATAATACCAGGTGTGTGATATGGCGTCAATCTGAACGAAGCAAAGATTCTCTACGCTGGATTCATTTTGTTTTCAAACAAAAATAGAGATTCTTCACTCTGTTCAGAATGACTGATAATCAAATTTTTATATGGATGGAATATCAGGTTCCGATCAGTTGCTTGATCTTTTCCACAACCTCCTCGGGATCTATAGGTTTATCGATAAACAGATCAGGTTTAACGAGGGCATCTTCTTTCATTTCCTTGATAATCTTGCGGAATTTTTCACGTAAAGCGTCATAAGGTCTCTCAAAAGTGTCATCGCTTTGGGCATCAAGCTCATCCAGGGAATCCGCAACGCCGGTTAGCATGACCACTGGAAGATCTTTGTAATTCTCATCCTTACGGAGTTGTTTGAAAAGTACAAATCCCGATTTTTTCGGCATCATGACATCAAGGATAACCAGGTCCGGATTTTCGCTCTTGATTTTTTCCATTCCTTCTTTTCCGTCGTACGCTCCTAATGGTTCGTAGCCACCTTCTTCCAATGCTACTGAAAGGAATCTTACCGTGTTGACATCATCATCAACTACTAAAACTTTTTTAGCCATTTATTTTCTCCTTAGTGTTTATCGGTTCCATCTATGGGAAGCACGATACGGAATATAGTGCCTTTATCGGGTTCAGAATCAACATCAAATTTTCCGTTGTGAATACCAATCATTCTTGAAGTAATCGCCAGTCCCAGACCTGTGCCTGATTTGCTTTTCGTACTGAAAAAGGGTGCAAAAATATTCTTCTTCACCTCTTCGGTCATACCGCATCCATTATCTTTGACTTCGATGACCAGGTTCTGTCCGTCATCGTCCGGATATGCACCTAATATAAGCTCCGGCAGTTCTCCATCGGTATATTCTTTCCAGAGACAGGCATCCATGGCATTGGAGACAATATCCATCACCGCTGTATGAATCATTCTTGCATCACAAATCACTGACGGCAGCTCGGGAGGGACGTTTAGCTGGAAGTTCACACCTTTATCTTTGGCGGTTTGCTTGATTACGCGGTCAATCTCTGCCAGGGTATTATCCAGTTCAACGCGTTCAAAGTTAGGTTTCCATTCTCTCACATATTTGAGCATATCAGTTGACATGTTGGTCATGCTCGAGATGCCTTCGCTGACAATCTCCCATCCTTCTTCGAACATTGAGCGGTCATCTTTTTTCAAACCGATCCTGACCATGTAAGCGCCACCCTTGCAAGCGTTCAGCATGTTTTTCAGAGAATGTTGAACCCCGGTAAAAACCTCACCGATTGCTGCTAGGCGCTGGGATTGAACCAGTTGAACCTGAAGCCGGCTCACCCTGGTGATGTCTTTACTGATACCTATTGTGCCGATAATCGCCCCAGTGGAATTCCGGATCTGTGAGATACTGAGTAATACGTCCCTTATTTCTCCGCTCTTAGTTAAAAACCGGGTCTCGAAATTCACCACATTATCAGTTTGTGTCAACTTCTCTATGGCTGCATCCCTTTCATGGGGGTCGGCGAAGAGTATTTCAATCGGTTCCCCAATTATATCAACCCGCCTGTATCCCAAGGCATTTTCAGCCCCTTTATTGAAAGTCCGGATCTTTCCTGAAGGGAAAACTGTAATGATTATGTCGCCGGAACTCTCCAGGATACCTTGCAGGTAGTCCCTGGTTTTTTCCAACTCACTCTGAGATAAGGAAAGCATTTCAGCCATGTCATTGAATGAAGAAGCAAGCATTCCGAAGTCGTCTTTCTCGTTCTCATCAAGGCGGAAATCGAATTCTTTGTCAGCCAGCTTATTCATCCCATCAGCCAGCTTGTTCATTTCGTTAGATAGCTTGCTTGTTGGGTGTTGGATAAAATATTTGACAAAAAACCATGCGGAGGCGCTACCAAGCAAGACTGCTATGGTGATGATGAGAGAGATTTGCAGATATCTCCCGGAAGAAAGACTATTTATCTTCCCCAGGAGTATTTCCGCTGCCAGGACGAGCAGGATAGTACATATAAAAGCAGCGCTCAGTTTCCAAAAAATTTGATTTCTTTTTATCATAAGTATTAGATGCAGCCTGAAATGCGCTGAATCCTGAAAGTTTATTAATCCAATATTATCTATAGCTCAGATAAACCTGTTTCATAATTGTAGTTTTCTCCCCTAATTCCGGACAATCCGCACTGTTTTCATTAAGAGTCGGCAGATGCCGGATGCTTAGGAATTCTTGCTTCCGTCGGAAGCAGTTTCATGTATTTTAAGCCTGCGCCAAACATAAATCCAATAACTCCCATGACACCAAGAGCCTGGAGTACTTCGAGAAAACTTATATGATAGGTTGAGATCCCTTCATCAACGATGGAATGGGTAATTTCCATACCCGGAAAAAGTTCAGGTGGATGAATCAGTCCCGGAATAACTATTACATATCTTTCGCACAGGACGCCGAAAATAACCAGACAAGAGGCAAGCACAATCCATCGAATTGATTTTCCGCCTTTTTTATTGAAGAGTATAAACAGTGGAATAACCAAGCCAACTAATATGAGTCCAAACCAGAAAAGTAGTGAGTGGTAACCTCCAAATAGATAAAAAACAGCAGCCTGGCGCAGTTCAACCACATAAGCCCGGTATGCATTCTCAACGAAAAGGAAATACAGTACCACGATAACAGTGATCGCGAGGAATCGTCCAAGCCAGAATATCAGTTCATCATCTAAATACCGGTCCATCACCTTAAACAGAGTAACTATCAATAGAATCATCAAAGCTGTTCCGGATGCCATGGCAGCCGCCACAAAACTTGCCGGCAGCAAAGGCGATTCGTACAATAATCTCGCACCAAAACCAAAGATCGCTCCAGTCCCGGTATGAACACAGAACGCCCAGCCGAAAGCCAGTGTAGCTACTACCTTTGTAAGTTTCTTCTTCTCATAAAATAGCGCCCACAAGTAGAGAATACAGATCAAGATATGCCCGATATACAACATCGGGTTGATCGAGAACATCGATTGTAGATTAAAAAACACAAATGGCTGCACAAAAAATCTGTCTATTCTTCCCTGGTCGGTCATGATACTAAGGAGACCGGCAATTAGAAAGAGCATGGCTACATATACTGCGATTCTTGCAAAAGGTTTGTACTCTATCTTACCAAAGACACCATACAATCCTGATATCACAAGCGATCCCGCTGATAATCCTATGTAATATATAGCCATAACAATCAGGAAACCCCAGGGTACCCTGTTGTGCATACCAGTCACCCAGATTCCTTTTTCGATAACCCACCAGGTAGCGAGGGCTCCTGCCACAGCAAAAGCCGCGAAAACGATCATCATTACGCGATACTCGAAGGAGTTTCCTTCTATTCGTGTGAACTCCAGTTTCATATCTTCACCTCAATAATTCCCTGCACTAAAAAGTATAGTCTGCTGTCATTCTGAACGAAGTGAAGAATCTCTGTTCTTATCTGAAAAGATTACGAATTCAACACTTGAGATTCTTCACTTTGTTCAGAATGACAAATTATCAATAGCTTATAAAGTGAGCTATACGATTGCCCCTAAACTTATAATCCAATGTAGTAAACCTTGGGTTCGGTACCCAGATCCTCCCTGATACGCTTTACGGAATTGTCAGCAATTAGCTTGGAAACATTACTTTCCGGGTCGTTAAAATCACCGACGGACAGAGCCCCGCAGCCTATTTTCTCGCATGCCTCGACACAGGCAGGCATTTTGCCGGCATCCAGGCGATGAGCACATAAATGACATGATTCCGCAACCCCGTGTGTTCTCTTGGGACGATCAGGATTAATCCAATGCTCTTCATCTTTGAAGTTGAAAAACCTGGCATTATAGGGGCAGGCTATCATACAGTACCTGCATCCTATACACCTGTGATGATCTACTATCACGATGCCGTCTTCACGTTTGTATGTAGCCTGTACGGGACAAACCTGGGCGCATGGTGGATTATCACAGTGATTACACAACAGGATCATGGTTTTTTCGGTTGTAGCGGAACCGATTTTACCCTCGATCTTGACTTTTCTGATCCAGTTGATATCCCACCGGTCATCCTCGTCATGATATACGTTGTTCTCTTCCCTGCATGCTTCAAGACAGGCAGTGCAATCCTCCTTGCACTTGTCAAGATTAATAACCATGCCCCATTTGCGCTTCGCCAACGTACTGTCAACACCTGCATCACTCATACTCGATGAAGTCAAAAAGCGAAACGCATATGTGCAGGAAGTTCCCGCTAACACGGTACCTCCGGCTACTTTGATAAAATCCCTTCTATCCATCATTTTCTCACTTAGTTAAGATTGAGTCAACTACAGTTGTGTCCGGCACTGGAATCAGTTCTGTTTTTTCAGTAACTGATTCAATTGAGGATGGCTGAAATATTTCGGGATAATAGTGACAGCCAAAACAATCAGGCGTAAGACTTACGGCTTCATGGCACCTGTTGCAAAACCGTTCCCTGTTTGGGTGACATTCCATGCAGCTATCCAGCCGTATATCTCCTCTTTTCCCGTAACGCACGACTTCCACCCTGACTGTCCTGAGAAGCTCCCAATGATGATATCGCATGTATTCAGTATCCCTGATACAGTTTTCATATTTTGCATCCGGACGTTCGAGGAACGCTTCTGAACGGTCACTACCCTGTGCGATCACTCTGTTGACAAGGGAATACCCAAATGGTAACAGTATCAATATTATCAAAATCACGGGGATTATAACCTGTCCACTTTTTGGATCAGATGTATTATTCGGCATTATCTTTAGCCTCCTCGTGGTTATCCTCGGTTATTCCAGGCTTATTCGGTTTATTCCCATTCCGACCGGTATATTCAGAGTAAACCATAGCTGTAGTACGATACACTAAATGGGCAAATTTCGAGTAAGGCAAGTACATCAGGAGTGAACATGCAAATACCAGGTGAGCAAAATAGGCAAGATGTCTATGGGGCTCTAACCGTATATAATGTAGTAATTCAGTGATGAATCCTGTAAGCGTTACGAGGAGTAAAGTACCGATCAGTGTCCAATCAAAATAGGAGCTGACCGGAGCATCATCCTGTTCTTTCACTCGCTCCCAGATCATCCACATAAGACCAACAATGAGAGCAAGACCGCCGGCATTTGCAAGCAATTTCCAGGGACTCCAAAAGCTGAAAGGATAGATGAAATCACTTTGAATAATCGGAGTGATCCTGGCGGTTACCGTCCAAAATGATACAACAGCCAAGGCAATAAAACCAAAGAATACGCACATATGGGTCAGGTATCGTGAGCGTGTTTTTGTGCATTCTGTAAAGTTTTTGTGCGTAATCACGTCTTTAAGCGTAACCCAGATACTTGAAAACAAACCATTGGAAGGTGAGCCGATACCATTTTGTATATCAGCTTTTTTCAGCCCTTGCCAGAAACGTCCCACTCCCACTATGACTATTATTAATGCTAAGAAGCAGATTATCATAAAGAAACTATTAAGCAACCAGTGTGGATACATACTTGTATAGGAGTAGATTATTCCATCACCCATTGGCCTTGATAGACCCAGGGCGTTCTCTATCGGATCCTTCAAATAGAGAGCCAACGCCAGGAGCGCCATTGGAATACCTAACAATAGAAGAAGAGATTGTGGCTGGCTTACCCATCTACCGAGAAAACGGGGGAAAGCATAGTGGATTACGCTTTCTTGCCTGACAGCTGCCAAAAGGTCTCCTGGTTTTGCACCGCGCGGACATCTTGTTGAGCAATCATTGCACTGGTAACATAGCCAGACGTCCGGATCACTTAGTAGTCGATCTTTCATACCCCAGGCAGCCCAAGCCATTTCCTTCCTTGGGAACGGATTTGAATCAGGTGATATAGCACACGTTGCTGAACAGGTACCACACTGCATACATTTCTTGAAAAGATCTCCGCCACTTTTACTTAGCAATTGGATGAAATCCAAATCCGGTTCAATCAAAACCGGTTTGCCGTTCTTTGAAGGGACAGGGTTGATCTGTGGGCTTTCCTGTGCTTTTACTTCCGCTGTATCCTGCATAATCCTCTCTTTATTTTATGCTAATATTGTTTCCTAAGCTCCTGTATGTTTCATAGTATAGCTGATTAGTGAATATTGTTTATAGATGACTACATTCCTTTGAATGGATTCATACCATATTCTTCGATCACTTCTGCAAAGTTGTTAAATATCTCCGGTAGTTTTTCATATTCGGAAATCTGCAGTTGATGCAGCTCCACCCTCTCAGTCTCCATTGCCATCTGTTCCAGTTTTTCCCTGATATTCTCGCCGCGGGAAAAAGCCAGTTCACTTCCCTTGATGAAGTGACACTGGTAATCATCGCCATACTTACAGCCGATCATTATGACTCCGTCATACCCGGATGAAATAGCCTCTTTAATCCAGGCAGTATTAACTGATCCGAGGCATCGTACCGGGATAATCCGAACAAAAGGATCGTAATGAAGACGATGCTGTCCTACGAGATCCATAGCCGGAAAAGCATCGTTTTCGCATAATAACGCCAGTATCCTCGGTTTTTCTTCATACTCATCCGGCACTTCAACAGCTTGAATCATTGACACCACAATGCTTACCGAGAAGTCTTTGAAGGTTACTATTCGCTCAGGACAGGCTCCCATACAAACCCCACAGCGACGACAACGCGTTGGATGTACAAGTGGAGTTCCTTTCTCGTCCTCATTGAGCGCACCGAAAGGACATTCCTCAGTGCAACGTTTGCATTGGGTACATCTTTGCATGAAAAAGTCAGGATAGGACTTGTCTCCTGCGCGTGGATGGAGCGCCTCGCCCCTGGAGGTCATCTCGACGCATTGAATCGCTTTCAAAGCCGCCCCGGTTGCATCCTCTCTACTAAGAATGCTATCCATAGGCTGGCGAACGCTGCCGGCGGCGTAGATTCCGGTACGCCTGCTTTCGTAAGGAAAGCAAATGAAATGTGAATCGGGAAAACCATAGTGAAGAACCGGCAAATCCGGTCCCTGCCTGTATTCCAGGTTCAGTATCTGGGTCCCTTCGTGCGATTCAAGTTCTTTTACCTTTTCGGTAGCTTTTTCTTTTTGAACCTCGGATTCTCCCGTGGCAACAGTAAATTTTGCATCTTCCAGGGCTCGAATCGCTTCACTATCAGCAGAATTTGGAACCATACCCGCTGCAAGAACGACCAAATCGACTTTTACCTGGATTTGCTCGCCCTGCATAGTGTCTTTGGCAGTAACTGTTAATTTGCCATCTTCATCCCTCGTGACGTCGGCTACATCACCTCTGGTAAAGAATATCCCCGGATCCTCTTGTGTCTTACGATAAAAATCTTCATAGTGTCCAGGCGTCCGAATGAACTCGTAGAAAATATAAGCTTTGGCATTTTCATCTTGTTCCCGCAGATACGTTGCCTGTTTCAGTGAAGTAAGACAACATATCGAGGAACAATGAGAATGATGATCTTTATTCCTTGAACCACCGCATTGAATAAAAGCGATGCTTTTCACTTCCTTGCCGTCTGAGGGGCGGGTTATTCTGCCTTGCTCCTTGACCATTTCCTCTAAATCTACATTCCTGATAACATCTTCAACCCTGCCATAGCTTAAAGTGTCTCGTGGTTCTTTAGGTTTCCATCCGGTAGCCTGGATTATGGCGCCAACACGGAATTTATCAAGGACTTCTCCACCAGGTTTACCGTTGCCATTTGATTTCAAAGTCACGTCAAAAAGTCCGGGAGCGCCGGTAATCTCACTTGTGACAGCAGATGTGTACACTTTAATTCGAGAATTTCCATTAATGTCAGCTATGAGCTGATCAATCCTGGTATCCTCTAAATCACGATATGGAGGTTTCGATGGAATTGATTTATACTGTTTCCCCAGCCAACCGCCCAATTTGTCCGTTTTTTCGACTAACCGAACGTCATACCCGGTCTTAGCTGCTTCCAGCGCAGACGTCAACCCGGTAACTCCTCCACCAACCACCAGGATGCTTTTATCAATGGCTTCCTCAGGGTGAAATGGTTCCAGCGTCTCCATTTTTTGTATTTTGGTGATGTACATACGGAGATAATCTTCCGCCATCATCTGGGTGTCTTCCTCGTTTGGAGGCTGACACCATACTACATGCTCCCGTATTGCGACCTTCTCAACAATAATATCCTCTGGAAACATGTTGTCTGTGTAACGGCGGGGAGATATACCGGCGATGACTACTTTATTCAAACCCTCGCTGACGATATCATCATTAATGGTTTTCAGGTCGGCTTTCTCACAGGAATCTATAGTTTTACAAAACGGAACTTTATATTCTTCCGTTGCTACTTTACTCAACGCATCAATATCAAGAGCTTCAGCAATACCGTAACCGGTACATATAAAGACGCCAATTTTATCTTCCATGAAATCAATCTCCCCTGCTTATGCATTGAATCGCTTTTAGTGCGGCTGATGTAGAATCTTTGGTGGTGGTGGATACATCACACGGATGCTTTGCGCAACCTGCTGCATAAACTCCATTGACTTCAGTAGTACCATCTATGAAGCCGTATTCATCATATTTCAAATCAACAGGCAGCTTAAAATCGGCAGTAACCGGCACCATTCCGGTTGCCAGAACCACCATGTCGAATCCCTGGTGCAGGTTCTCATGCGATATTGTATCTTCAACGTCAAGTATTAAATTTTTACTATCAGACTCCTCACTGATTGCGGCTACTTTACCTTTGACGAACGAGACATTTTCATCTTCGAGCAGATCGAAATAGAACTTTTCCTCACTGCCAACAGTACGAATGTCAATATAAAATACTGTAATTTTAGCATTTTCATTCTTTTCCCTGATGTACCTGATATGCTTCAGGGATCCCATGCAGCATACCGCGGAACAGTAAGGAAGATGTTTATCGTCTCTTGATCCGGCACATTGCACGAACGCTACATTCTCAACCTTCTTGCCGTCAGATGGGCGGATGATCTCCCCGGCAGTGGGTCCCCCGGAAGCAGCTAATCTCTCCATCATGACATTTGTGATTACATTGGGGTATAACCCGGATCCAAGATTATCGAGATTTTTTACGTCATAAGGCTGCCAGCCGGTTGCCACAATTACGGCGCCAACCTCAACCTCTATCTCTTTTTCTGACATATCTAAATCAATTGATCCCGGTGGACATGTCTCCAGGAGAATCGCGGCATCTGTATCTGAAAGGGCTTCTCGATCAAGGACGTAAGCGGAGGGATAAGCCATATCGTGAGGCATATAAAGCGCCTTGGAATTATTCATTCCGTAGTTAAAATCATTAGCCCGCTCTGAGACTAACGATTCTGTCATCGAATCATCCAGAGAATGATTTGCTGTTACATATCGTGGTTTTATTTGAATCTTTGCCTTGAAGTTGCCGGTATTTCCCGAGATTTCATCTACTGTGGCAAGGGTATGGATAGTAATCCTGGGATTCTGTCTTATGCGGCGTATATTTATCTCGAATCCGCAGGTTGGTGGACACATTTTGGGGAAATAACGATACATTCGTAATACGCGTCCTCCAAGATATGCCTCTTTTTCCACCAGGATGACGTTATAACCAACCTCGGCTGCTTCCAATGCAGCTGTTATTCCTGCAATTCCACCACCAATTACAAGAATAGGTTTTGTATTAGTATTCATGAACATTCCTTTAATCTAAGATTGTGAATCTGTTCACTTACATATGGCTAAACCATCTCCCTCGTGTACGAGAAAATTATCCCTTCGATGCAATGAACAGGTGTTAGAAATCGTAGCAGCGCTACAATGAAATGTATAGTATTTCCGGTACCGTTACGACAAACTCACTTAATATGATCATCTTTTACCTGAGGCAAACTATACGCAGGATCATCCGTCTCAGCGATTGTTTATCCAATAAGTAAATCTGTCTGAAAAGCGGGGAAGTGATAAAGATCACAAAGGCAGAAATAAATCTTGCAGGTAAATCACATACTGCCCTCCCTTGAAGATGCTCTGAGTGTGCAGTGTCATTTAATAATAAGAAAAGATATTTGTATTTGAAAGCGAAAAACTTCAGAAAAAAAATAAATTGTTCAAATTACTCTCCAAGTCTCTTGGAGCTTCTTCTCATTGCAAGTATGGAAGGTTTAATCATTAACCAACACAATTGTAACAAGCGAAAAGCATCCGACTTCAGAGAAATGTTTCATGGATTAAAATGTCATTACATATCATTTTCCGGCAACAATTGATTGTTGTGTTCAACTTCTTATATATTTTATGTTTAAGACCCTAAGCTATTTGTCTTTTGATGAGATAAAAATATTGATATCAAATCCTTCTGACCATTGATAGCTGCAAATCAAGGAACCATATTTGATTTTATGATGCTTCTTCTTTCCGATGAACACCGCTGGCATTAAGCTATCTACAGGAATGATGAGGTTTTCAAAGGTTCAGCTTATTGTAAGAAATGGATATACAAAACCATATGAATTGTATAAGGAGTTGTGTTTAATTGTAATCCTCTTGAATAATCTTAATAGAGGATTAATAATTCTTTAGCTTTATAAAGATGGGTGTACTTATAAATGCTTATTCATATGCAAATTTTTGAATCTTATAAGTTTTCCAACAAACGATTATTTATGATTTAAGGAGACAGAAGAAAAGCTGAAGAAAAAATTAACAAGATTAATAATAAGCAGTAAACTTTATCGTTTTGGAGACTGAAGAGTTTCATGTAAAGCAATAAGTTAGAAAACCCGGGCAAGTAACATTTTCCGGATTCATTTTTGAAATAATCTAACTAATAATAATTTTGTGCCTTACCTTTGCTATGTATTGCAAATATTTATTTTACTTCTGATCCAATTCATCTATTGCATCTCTGTAATTTATAAACTTAACTCCATTATCTATCAAATACTCTATCAATTGGATATACCATTCCTTCCACTTCATGTGACTTCTGCGAAAATTCCTGTCATGAAAATTGATTGTCAAATATTCCAGATCCATATCTAATATCTTGTTGATCACTGTCTTAGTATTTTCCCAGGTGTCGGACAAGTGAACCGAACTGGTGATGCCTTTAAAGAGGAAATTACAGTCCATGATGTGGAGTGGGAACTCATACATATTGTTCAACTTTCGGTGGCCTGATAATTCACCAACTGTTGAATCATAAAGATAACCGGTTTGATCGAGGTGTCCGAGAGTTTTTGAACTCAACCTGAGATAATGCTTCTGATACCAAACGAATGAAGCCCTGAGATGGTTTTAAATGTTTGAAATTCTCTCTGGATGGAAGCAAGATCATCGAAAGCAATACCGTGTACCCCGACATCGAAATCATTTGCCAAAATGCGAGCTACCCACTTTTCCGCCGAGGATACCGAATATGACAACCCTAATCCATTATTTACACCGAGGAAGAAAGTGGATGGTACACCATGCTCTTTGTCGAAGCTCATAACCTCTTCAATATTGTTCCATTCTTTACTTAAAAGATCCCCAAGCATATTTGTCCATTCACCCAGCGAGATACCACCTGATAGTAACTGTATGCTGTTTCTTATGATGTATTTCGGAATTATAAGATCTTTATAATGTTCCCAGGTTGTCAAATGATCAACATCGTGGGAAACGATTGCTTTGATACTCATTCTTTATTCCATGTTATTGTTAATACAACATAAATGCTATGATTTCATCTTTTGCCTGAACAGCACCATTCCCGCTCGTATTCTGTTTGCAGCATGTAAGCCATATGAATTGAACCGGTTGGCAGTATCTCTGAATAACTGCTTACCGGTCTGTTCATGAAGTGCATTCAGTTGAACGATATGCAGATTATGGTACATCATGCTCGCAATATAATTGCTTGTATCATCCTCACCTATTGTATTGTAACTCCAAAATCCCGAATCAAAATGGTTCAGCGCTAACTCAACTGATTGAATACCTTCTTCAAATAACTCATTTGCAAGTTCATCACCGGTTGATATTTTCAAGTCCCGAATTCCCCATAGTGCATAAATCATCCCATTTAATATATGTCCTATCGGTAGGCGAGTAACTTCTTCATACCATTTTATTTTATTGTCGCCACGAAATGGATGGGTAACTCCCTGGTCAACTATCATACGGGTAAATGGCAAGAGGCATCCTTGCGCTGCATCAAGAAACCTCTCATCCCCGGTTAATTGCCAGGCACGAGTCAAGACGCTGATAGCTTCACCTTGATACATTGCCGATAAAGTTGGTTTTATATTGGCATAATCATCATATAGAAGATATGAGCCATCCGGTAATTGTGTTGCTTTCCGGCAAATATACTCTGCTGTTTTTATTGTGATTTCTGACCTTTCAGAGTCACCCGTGAGAAGGTATTTTTCCCAATTGGCAATTGCTTAAGAACAAAGTGTAGTATAATTGTGAAATGTATGACCCTCATGTGTGAAGCGTACCGGCAGTCCCTCGGAATCAAAATGTGTATAATGATCCTCTTCCAGACGCATCACCAAATCTAAGGGATAACGGCCTAGAAGACCGGGTGATACTACAAGTGATGCATCGCTTTCAGTAGGTTTCCAATATTTATTTTGGTAGTTAAAATATATCAGAAATTTTCTTAAATTCTCTTTCATATAAAACCCAGTATGATTATAGATAACATGAGGTGCTCTTACCTGTCAAGAACCTTCGAGTATATTTCAAATAATTTTTGTTCTTCAACTTCCCAATTGAATCTTTTTAACACAGCTTGTTTTCCTTTCTCACCCATATCTAATCTCACTTCTTGTTCTTCGTACAGTAAGTCAATTGCCTGTGCAATCTTTTCAGGATTAGTAGGATCAACCGACTGACCACATCCAATCGGGTCTATCAATTTCTTAAGCTTTGGAAAATTTGAATAAAGAAGCGGTAATCCGCTGCCCATATACTCAAACAACTTGGTATTACCTTCCCCGGTAAAATACCAATGTGTCGGATTCGGTTGATATAGAAATAGTCCCAAATCGGCATTGGTGAGCATCTGGCGTGTCTTTTCCCAGGGCACTCGACCGTGATGAATTACCTGGGGATTATTTTCCCACAGTTTCACCATCTCAGGCATCTCGAGTGTACCAATCAGGTGCAATTCGATGTATTTCTTATTTTTCATCAGTTGAATAGCGTCAAGCATCTGTGTAATTCCATGGCTATAAGAGATTATACCGAGAAAGAGTAACCTGAAGCTCTCGTTTGTTTGCCTGGTGCGTGATGTATCTGTAAAATTGCGAGGTGGAACGTTAGTAATCAGTCTGGTTTTATCCGGCGAGAACTTTGACTTGATGTTGGAATCTACCACCACGATAAAATCGAAAAACATGCTGGCAAATCTTTCAATGTGAGTAAACATCCTTGCGATCAGTTGGTCAAAAGGAGGTTTTATTCGTTTCCTCGTCAGGAAATTCTGTTCATAATCCTCATGCACATCATAAATGACCCGTTTACCAAAAATTTTGAGAAATAAACCGGCAGGAATGAGTTCCGGATCATGAAAATGATATATTGCGGCGTTCTCCCTGAGTGATAATTGGAGAATCTTGAACGCTACAAATAAGCGAGAGAATATCCCTGCGGGAGGTTTAAGGCTGATAATCTTTACGCCAGATACGAACTCATTAGTATGATGCGATCCAATAATTGAGACATTATAACCGGCTTTTAATAATGAAATGGCTTCGCGGTTAAAGATGCGTGTATCTAACGCTCTGTGTGCGGATGTCAAATGGCAAACAAGAAGTTTATTATTTGTGTTTTGCATAAGTAATTCTCATTTTATTCTGCTGTGACCATCTAATTTTGATAGGATATTCCGTTGTTGTTGTTTTTAATACAGAAAACATCTGGACGGTGTGATTGTGTAGAATCTTCCTCAATTGAGTATGGACCCTTGATTGGAAGATACTTGAATAGCTCAATATCTGTTAGCTGAACAGGGATGTATGGCGAAATTTCAATCAAATCGGTTTCTATGACAATCTTTTCACCTCTTTGCTTCATTTCCTCGTTTAACAAATTGTAGTTTGCTCTTCGAAGATTTTCTAATTCTGGTAATTTGCACAAACCACGATAAGCGTATATCATAGACAATTTAGATGCTGGGTTTGGTTCAACATCATAATGATCGTTGCCGCATACAGAAAATTCAATTGAAGGAAGCTCATAATTAAGAACCTTGCCCCCGATCACCATAAGCACTCCCTGGAATCTCTTCAAAATTCTTTTTCCAAGTACTGCCCAAAGAAGTAATTCATACCGAAGTTTAGAAGCCGCCTTTCGTACCGGCGGTGATATTTCCAGCCTGGCATCAAGCGGAAAACAAAGAGCACCACCCATCAAACCTGGTACCGTCTTGTTATTAAAACTAATAACCACAACCGTATGTTTATCCATTTTAAGCGGAGAATTTGTAATGATATTCTGGCATTCATCGAAGATGATGGTAACTTCAGGTGCTATTTCCCTGATGCTCTGCAAGATGTTTGATGTATTGTTTTGTGTGCCCAAAATTGATGCAAATAGAATCGCACAAACATTTTCGGATTTTAGTAGTTCTCCTATGTTCTCAATATCGGGACGGAATTGTTCATCGGTTCGATAAGTATGATAGGGTATTCCAGCTCTCTTAGCAGATAAGAACATAATATTGCAGATATAATCCGGTATCAAAATTGATCCTTGTTCATTCTGAGAAGCAAGTTTTTGGAACAATGCTGTCAACGCGGAACGTCCGGATTTATAGAACAGAACTTTCGAAAAGCAGAAATGATAGTATTTATTTAATCCGGTTATGTCATTAGCTCAGCTAAAGTAATAGTCGATCTTTGAATACAACGTGTCAAGAGTTTATCGAAAATATTGAATAGATTCCAGCGTCTGTTGAAACGGAATTCGAATTCATCAAGATACCGTGGCATGTATTTTTCGTCAGGGTATCTATTCAGAGTACCGCGAAG